>Ga0208695_1000027_pt1 | contig 225185 bp, 175 predicted proteins | sample AD_UKC111_MetaG_FD_184449 | JGI IMG/M metagenome (GOLD analysis project Ga0208695, IMG submission 184449) | Active sludge microbial communities of municipal wastewater-treating anaerobic digesters from Hong Kong - AD_UKC111_MetaG (SPAdes)... | ecosystem: Engineered > Bioreactor > Anaerobic >...
TGTTTTCGACTTTCAGGGTAAGAAAATCAGAGACTTAATAAGCCAAACTTTGAATAGTGGAAATCATATTATAAAATGGAACGGACTTGACCAAGCCGGCAAGCCATGCAAGCCCGCTCCGTACTTTGTTTACCTTAAGGTAAACGACACATCCATACAATCAATTAAATTAATCAAGTATTAACTCAAAATCATATACAAATGAAAAGATTTACAAAAGGAGTAAAAGAAATATTGGCAATTGCTTTGATTTTTGCAATTCCAATTTTATCATTTCCTCAGTTTAGCGAAGACAAATGCCTATACGATCTGGATCAAACGGCATTTATGCCACAAAACCCAAGCGGTATGTATGAAAGTAAAAACGGCTACCACTTACCTGTTACCGGACTCATTCGGCTTCTGGTTGTATTTGCTCAAATTGAATACGACATTGGAACAGACCCAAATCCCAATAACCAAGACGAATGGAACGTAGGAGAACTGCCAACTTGGGCGGATGATTTGTTTGATGTTAACTTGCCTACAGGACAGGCACAGGGATTGGTTACCCGTTACTTTCAGGAGGCATCATTTGGTACATATAATGTTCTTGGTGATTATTTAGTAAAATCACCAAGCAGTAACGAAATATTTACAGTTTTAAACAGTGAATGTCAGACACAAGGATATATTCAGGCACTTTGCAGCAAAATAAACCAGGTTACTAGTGGGAATTTTTATACAGGTCATGGTTTAAATAGCGTAACTTATTTTGACAATTGGACTGTAACCCAGATGGGAAAAGAAAAAATTACTCCAAGCATCGACAACCCTCATAAATATGATCATGTTGTATTTATATGGAGAAACAGGACAGGGTATAACGGAACCGGGTATTCTTCTGGACCTTTCAGTTCATATTTATTAGGATATCAGGCGGATTCCTATATGAATATAGGCTCATACAATAGGATACCTACATCGATCACTCGGCATGAATTCTCACATCAATTATTTGGCGGCAATAATTTTCATTGCGCAGGTGGCGGTTGGGGTCCAGATAACTACTGGATTCCGATCACAGGAGGATGGAGTGCTCTTGGACTAAGCGGAAGCTCACTGCTTTGTTTTAATGCATGGGACAGACAACGTTTAGACTGGAAACCAGATGGGAATACTTATACGCTTTCAGCCAGAGACGAAAATAATACAACAGAAGTAAACGGAGATTTGGATGCTACAAACCTCGATGATGCTGGCATTTATACTTTACGTGATTTCGTTACCACAGGTGATGTCATAAGAATAAAATTGCCATTTATTGATCCTGTTAATGAATTTCCTGAATATTTATGGCTGGAAAATCATACTGGCACGCAAAACAATAATAGCCCGTTTGATCAGTGGCGCTATCAGAGTAGCGACTGTGTTGATGATTTCATACCTGGTTTAATGGCTTATCTTCAAATAGACAAGGATACTCGTTTATCGGATAATCCGTGGGAAGTTTTTACTGGTTATGCCGATTATTTAAGGCCACTCACTGCAGAAGGTTTTTATGAAAGGACGTATGAAACCAATCCTGTTTTTAACGATTGTGTACAATGGGGTGATACTTATGCGTTTTCAAAGGGTATGCAAAATCCACTAACTGGCGGAGGTGATGAAGAATGGTATACTGTTGATGTTAATGGGGATAATGTGATAAAACACGATGATATGCGCGAAAATTTTGTTAAACTGGAAAATGGTGAATTTCAGAAAAAACTGTTTGCTTTAGGCCATAACGATCATGTTTTTACTTTAAGTGGAAATAACAAAATTAGCATTGCTACAAATCCTTCTTCGGCTTCGATGATGAATCTAGTTAGCTATGATTTTCCCAACAATACTAACAACTTGCGGAGTATTTATCTAAACGGAATTTCTATTGAAATAATTGGCATTGATGGTGATAAAAACCTTCAAATAAGAATACGCTTTGACGATGTGGATGTTGACAGGGATGTACGTTGGTGTGCAGATAAGATTGTATTAAATCCAATTGTTACTAAAAGTGGTTACTCGCTTAATGTGAAAGCAGGGAAAACCATAACATTTGACCAAAGCCTTATAGCAACAAGAATGAATAATCCTATTGTTTTTAATGGTGAATATGTATTTGCTGACCCTACAACTTTTGAGGTTAAACCTAATGCCAGAATAAACCTTGAACCTGAAGCTAAGATTTATCTTGAAAATGGTTCAACATTTCATATGTATACTGGTTCATATTGTACTGTTGGCAACAATGGCGACATAGAAGTAAAAAATGGCACCACATTCTTTCTTGATGATTGTGGGGTTTTGGAAATTAATGGAAATGGTAAACTAATTGTCAAAAGCGGAGCTACTTTGTGCATATCACCCAACGCTGTTTTGGCTTTTGAGAATGGGTTACAAAACCTGATTTTGGAAACAGGTGTAATAATACCAGTCGGTTATGCTGATCCTGCAACTATCATTAATAACACCTTGAGTAATAGTTCAATTATCACAAATACAACCTGGACATCTAAAAATTATTTTGTAAACGGGAGTTTAACAATTGAGCCACAATCGACACTTATTATACAAACATCTACATTAAATTTTATTGACGATAATAGTTACATTATTGTAAAACCTGGGGCAAAACTTATTCTTGATGGAGCAACCCTTACCAATGCCTGCTCAAAACCATGGAAGGGCATCCAGGTTTGGGGTGATAAAACCGCACACCAATTCCCTGATGCCAACGGAAATTATCAGCAGGGTTATCTGGAACTTAATGAGGCGACAATTGAAAATGCCGTGTGTGCTGTCGATCTCTGGAAACCTGATGACTATGATAAGACTGGTGGAATACTCAAGGCTACCAACTCTCATTTTATAAATAATGTCAAATCGATACATGCTTGCAATTATACAAATAAACATCCTGTTACAGGTCAAGCTATCAGTAATGTTTCCTTTGCCAAGAACTGCACTTTCGAAATAAATGAAGCATATAACCCTGCTTTAGAGTTTTTTAAACATGTAGATTTGTGTCATGTCAATGGCATTCGATTTTTGGGATGCGACTTTTTGGTAAGCAATGTAAATGGAGTATCACTTTATAACCAAGCTATTGCCTCTTATAGCGCAAGTTTTAAGGTTGATGGATATTGTAATGCCAGTATAATCCCTTGTCCCGAAGTTTATTACGATCATACTACCTTTACTGGTTTCAATTGGGGAATCTTTGCAACAGCTGATTTATCGTTAACCAATACATTTAGCGTAAGTCATTCTATATTCAACAACAATGGAACAGGAATTAAAATGACTGCAGTAAAAAATGCCAGCATTTATGACAACGATTTCAATATTGGTCCAAATTTAGGTGATGCTTATCTATGCAATACTACCAGTACTTCGGGTTTCGGTATTTACTCCGAAAATAGTTCAGGATTCTCTATCGAAGAAAACCTTTTCCAAAAAGCAAATGGAGCTCCTACTGAAAATTACACCGGAATCTATATCTTAAATTCTCAGTCTGCCGATGAAATATATAAAAATACTTTCAATGGCTTGAGTTATGGGAATATAGCGGAAGGGAAAAATTGGCTAAACGTTAATTTATATCAAGGCCTTATTTATTATTGCAATGAAAACTCTGGCAATTACGAAGATTTCAGAGTTGGGCCTATTCCTGGTTCGGGCATTCAGGCTCGGCAGGGCGATATTAATCATGCTGCAGGGAATACCTTTTCCTCAAATGCCAATTATAATTTTAACAATAGGGGTTGGTATGAGATAGGGTATTTTTATGATATAAATATACCAGCAGCCTATCCTGAAAGAGTATTTCATGTAACACGTGAAGGAGTAAATATTTCCAATGCTTGTTCATCGCATTATGGCAATAATGGTTCAGGGGTACCTGATATTGTACTGACTGCAGAACAGATGCAACAGGCAGAAAGTGAATATTTTATGGCATCGAGCGAATATAACGATGTAAAATTACTTTATGACAATCTGGTAGATGGAGGGAATACTCAAGCCTTGCTGGCCGATATAGAAAACAGTTATCCTGAACAAATGTGGACCCTCTATTATGAGCTGTTAGCTCGTTCTCCACATTTATCTCGTGAGGTTCTGATAGCTGTGGCCGACCAGACTGATGTATTTCCACCAAGTGCTATATTCGACATCATGATGGCCAATCCCGACGAATTGAAACGCTATGACATGCTTACCTACCTTGAAACCAAGGATGATCCTTTACCGGATTATATGATTGCCATATTGAGTGAAGTAGCTGAAGGGACAACTTATAAAACCGCCCTGTAGAATCAACTGGCATATTATAATCACCTGATGACTCGTTCGGCTAATGATATTCTTCGTAGTCTTCTTAATGATACCATAACCGACCTGTCGCAACTACGTACCTGGTATGAAAATTTAGGTGGGCTTCATTCAGGAGAACAGATTGTGGCTACCTACATGCAGGAAGGAAATTATACACAGGCTTTGACCATCGCCGAAGCCTTTCCTAACACCTATCAACTAACTGAAGACGAACTTATCGAACATGATTACTACATGGACATGCTAAATCTCGAGATTAGCTTGGCTCAACAGAACCAGACGATTTTCGATTTGGATAGTACTGAATTAGCGCAAGTTTCTTTTGTGGCTTCCAACAGTAAATCAACGGCAGGTTCTTTTGCCCGGGGAATACTTCAATATGTATTTAATCAACCATCTGGTCAGTGTCTTGATCTTGGCTCTTCTGGATACAAACATTCGGTTGCTGTCGATCCAGAAAGGTTAAGTCAGGCAAGGGGTATGAGTGCAGAATTCCGCCCCAACCCTGCCAATACCTATGTAGTTTTGTATTATACATTACCCTTAACCGAAACCCAGGGTGTTTTAACCATTACGAATGCCCAGGGCCAACAGATAGAAAGCTTTACTTTAAAAGGTAATGAGGGTCAGAAATTAATAAACATAAGACATCTTAAGTCAGGTATTTATTTCTATACTCTTACCAGCGGTAACTTTTTACGATCAGGTAAAATAACCATTCAACGTTAAGTTCTTGATAAACATAGTGCTGTGCCCAAAAAAAGCACAGCACTTTTCAAAATTTTTAATCTATTGAAAAAAATATTTTTACTTTTTTATGTAATGTGTGGTACAATTCCACTGATGAGCCAAGCTTGGCAATTGACATGGCAGCAATGTTTTGGTGGATCAAAATCAGATTGGGCTCGAGATATAACTTATTATAATGGAGGATATTATATTATTGGCACTACGTTTTCAACAAACGGAGATATTTCTTATTTTCATGGTGGGCCAGATGATGTATGGTTAGTTAGAACTGATTCTAAAGGCAATTTGCTTTGGGAAAAAACCTATGGAGGTAGCGGAAGTGATGGAGGATGGAGAATTTTTCCTACTTTAGATGGGAATCTTTATATTTTAGCCGCTACTCTTTCGGATGATGGAGATGTAACTTATAATGCTTATCCAGGGAATGATGCCTATTGGATTCTTAAGATTGATACACTGGGAAATATTTTATGGGAAAGAGCCTTGGGTGGAAGTGGGGGTGATTACACGACCCATGCCACACCCACAACCGATGGTGGCATAGTGGCCATTGGCTATTCCAACTCTTGGGACGGCGATGTGAGCGTGCATTATGGGGGTTTTGATATGTGGATGGTAAAGCTTGATGCTCAGGGTGAAAAACAGTGGGACTTTACGTTTGGGGGAGAAGATCTCGATTTCCCTTTTATGGTAATTCAAACTTCCGATGGAGGATTTCTTATAGCAGGTACTAGCGCTTTCCCTGAGGGTGGGAACCTTTCTTGCAATCAGCATGGAGGTCCGGATGGTGTTGTGGTAAAGCTCGACTCTCTTCGAAATATTGAATGGACACAATGTTATGGAGGAAGCAAAATTGAAACAATTATCCGTGTATTAGAAATAAACGATGGATATATTCTTGGTGCAATAACAGATTCTTATGGTGAGGTAACGGGCTGGCACGGAAACGATGATTTCTGGATTTTGAAAGTAGATTTTGAGGGCAATATTATCTGGGAGAAATGCTTTGGAGGCTCAGAATATGATGGACCTCACAAGATATTTATGGAAAGTGATACTACACTTGTTATTTTTGGGGTTACTCAATCTAATGATGGGGATGTATCTGGTTTTCATCTTCTTAGCTATAATTACTTTGATATTTGGATGATTAAATTAAGTTTAGAGGGCGAATTACTGATGCAGCAATGTATTGGAGGAGGTGGTACTGAATCATTTGATTTTGGAATCATACAACTTGGAGATGGTGATTATGTGATTGCCGGAGAAACTAATTGGGGTCCATCATACGATGTACTATGTAATGTACATAACCTTTTTGATAATAATAATTTTTGGGTTTTCAATCTGAAAGATTGTATAAACCAGATGCCTCAAACGCTTTCTGAGCCAAGAGGGCCCCAGCAAATCAATACTTTTACCACTACTACTTCGTTTTATAGTTTTACGCCGGATAAGAATGCCACCTCATACGAGTGGGAATTGAATCCACCAGAAGCCGGCTGGCTGATGGTGCCAGGAGATACTACGATAGAAGTAGTATGGAATCCAATTTTCTGGGGAACAGCACGTTTGAAGGTAAGAGGCATCAATTTATGTGGTGAGGGGCCATGGTCGTCGGAGCTAAAGATTTCGGTAAATGTGGTAGGCATGGAAGAACCCGATAAGGAAGGATTTTGTGTAAGTGTCAATTCTTCCAATGATAGATTCATCTTCGAATTACCGATTTCAGCCTCCTATACGATACAAATCACCGATCTTTCGGGCAGGCAGATAGAAAAAATAGAAGCTGTCGGAGGAATTACGCAATGGGATGCTTCGGCCTGCAAGCCTGGGATTTATCTTTATCGCATCATCTCCAAAGGTTTTTTGCGAACCGGCAAGTTAGTGAAACAAAAGTAAGGTGTGATGGCACAAGGAGATTGTGAGACAGGAAGACAAGGAGACTGTAGTATATTTTCGATAATTTTGCAAAAATTCTGAACATCGCCGAATGATAAAAATAACCCTTGGCACGAAGGATAATAAACAGCGAAGTTAGGAAAATGGAAAAGACAAGATTACAAAAGATAGAGAGGCTCATACAAAAAGAAATGAGTCTTATGCTGCAGGATGCTGCTCCCTATACAGGAGGTGGAATGCTTACAGTAACTCGTGTAACCGTTACACCCGATTTGCAGATTGCACGCATACACGTCAGTATATTTGGATTACCTGACAAAAAAGCTGCTCTCGAAGAGCTCAAATCGCATGGGCCAGAATTACGTTATCAGCTTGGAGCCAAAATCAGGCATCAGATACGCATCATCCCTCAACTTCAATTTTTTCTCGACGATAGTCTGGATTATATTGAACGCATCGATAAACTTTTGAACCAATAATCTTTATGCAATACGACCCGATTAAATCGGATTTGGGAAAGATTTTCAATAGAACTCCCCAGCTGCGTATTCTTTTTTATCGATTGCTGAACTTACTTTTATTACGCACCTGGCATGTAAAAAAAGAGCTTAGAATATGGGAGTTGCAACATCGAGAATCAGTCAGGATACTTGATGCAGGCATGGGCTTTGGGCAATATTCCTATCTTCTGGCCCATTCTCATCCTAATTGGGAAATCCTTGGCTTAGATATTAAAGAAGAACAGGTAAACGACTGCAACACTTTTTTTGGAAAAGCAGGATTGAAAAACGCCCGATTCGAGGTGGCCGATCTCGAAAAATTTTCTTCACCTCACTTGTTCGACCTCATTTTATCGGTTGACGTGATGGAACATATTCCCGATGATGAGGCTGTATTTCGAAATTTTTTTCAGGTTTTAAAACCTGGAGGCATGCTTTTGATCTCTACTCCAAGCGATCAGGGTGGCTCCGATGTTCACCCTCACGATGATGATATTCCCAATAATGGCAGCCATTCTTTTATAGGCGAACATGTAAGAGATGGCTACAACATCCTTAAAATTCAGGAAAAACTAAAGGAAGCAGGATTTTCACACACCGAAGCTTATTACACTTATGGCAAACCCGGAAAGATTTCATGGAAGCTTTCTATGAAATATCCAATCCTTATGCTCAATCTTAGTAAATCATTCTTTATTCTTCTTCCTTTTTATTATCTAATTGCTTTTCCGTTTGCACTGTTGCTGAATCAAATGGACATCAGTCGAAAACACTCCAGTGGGACGGGATTGATTGTAAAAGCCTGGAAACATTAACAAAGAAGGCATGAAGCTGCCCATTTCCATCTCTTTAAGGTATTTATTAGGCAAAAAAACTCATCATGCCATTAATTTTATTTCGGGGATTTCGGTAGCAGGTATATTAACAGGCACTGCCGCGCTGATTATTATCCTTTCGGTATTCAATGGCTTTCAACAGGTCATTCAAAGTCTTTATAATGTTTTCGATCCCGATATTAAAATCACCGCAATAAAAGGAAAAGTATTTATACCCGATGAAGGCCTCAAAAACAAGATCTCTTCCATGGCAGGTGTTGCAGGCATAAGTGAAACCATAGAAGATAATGCCCTATTTCGCTATAGAAATCATCAGCATATTGGTTTGATAAAAGGAGTCGATCAGAACTACCAGCAATTTTCTCAACTTGGAGAAAAAATTCTTCAAGGTGAGTTCGTATTAAACGATTCAACTGGTCCTTATGCCGTGGTAGGAGCTGGAGTAGCCTATTATTTGAATATGGGTTTAGACGATGCTTTCTATCCGCTCGAGGTATTTGTTCCTTCGCGGAAATCGAATCTATCGACTTCATTTTCGGGTGAAGCATTCAACTCACTGGCTATCAGACCATCTGCCTTGTTCAGTGTACAACAGGATTTCGATATTTCTTACGTAATTACTCCACTGTCATTTGCACGGAAGTTATTAGAGTATTCAACCGAGGTGAGTGCTCTGGAAGTTTATTTAGAACCAACCGCTGACTTAAAATCTATACAAAAAAACATTTCACAGATGTTGGGTTCAGAGTTCAAGGTCGCTAATCGTTACCAACAGCAAGCCTCTTTATATAAAATCATGAGAACCGAAAAATATGCTATTTTCATTATTCTTGCTTTTATCTTGATTGTCGCCACATTTACGCTTATTGGTTCGCTATCGATGGTTATTTCCGAAAAACAAAGAGACATTGCCATTTACATGGCCATGGGAGCACCTGTTTCTTTTATTCGAAAGGTATTTCTATACCAAGGATTATGGATCAGTATGGCTGGAGGCATAGGAGGTATCTTGCTGGGAGCCTTTATTTGCTTTCTCCAACAAACCTTTGGATTTGTCAAAATCAACACCAGTGGCAGCTCATTTGTCATTAGCCAATACCCAGTGGAGATGCAAGGGATGGACTTCTTGGTGGTTTTCGTATTTGTTATCATCATTGGGATAATTGCTTCATGGATTCCAGCAAGAAGGAGCACTCAAAAATCCTTCACTACTTATCTAAGAGTCGAATAGTCCTTGTCTCTAAAAAATGATTTTATTCTTATGCATAACTTTTTTAATATAAAATATAAATAGTATTAATTTTGTGCAAGAAATTCTCAAAATCAACCCCAAAAACCGAATCTTTTTAGCCAATGAAAAACAAAATCTTTACCCAACTTAGCCTTTTGCTGCTTTTCTTTCCCTTTTGCGTGTTTGGCCAGCAAATCACCATTCAATCGGATGGAGAAAATACTTTTAAGGTTTTAAGAAGCGATTACAATGCTTTTTCATTCAGTAATCAGCTCAATACAATGTATTGGTATGCTGTGAGTACTTCACAAGGGGATTTTACAGAAATTGCTGTGCCCGGTTACGGATACAGCAACATCCCTGGTTATCCCAAAGTACCAGTCATAAAAAAATTAATAGAAGTACCACTAGGATCCATTACCGAAGTTAAAACACTTCAGGTTGAATATAAAGAAATACCTTTAGAACAATATGGAATTACACATCCATTAATTCCAGCTCAGCCACCTGTTTCTAAGCAGGATGATCCTCTTAGTGTTCCTTTTGTACATGATGCAGAGGTTTATTCAAGAGATGAATTCCTCTATGGAGAAATGGTTCACATAGAAGAAGCTGGAATGCTTCGTTCGATTAACATAGCTAATCTGGAATTTTATCCCATACAATACAACCCTGCAAAAAATATCATAAGGGTAGTAACCTCAGCTCAAATTCAAATCTCTTTTAAGGGAGCTCAAATCAAACAAAGCATCGATTTAAAGAAAAAGACTTATTCACCTTATTTTGAAACTACCTATAGTCAGGTTATCAACTATCAACCTTTAGCTACAGATGAACTGATTACCGATTGCCCAGTAACTTATGTCATCATATCCGATCCTATGTTTCAGCAGGCGCTTCAGCCTTTTATTGAATGGAAAACCCAAAAAGGATTCCAGGTAATTGCAGGCTATACTAATAATCCTAATATTGGTAATACTACTACTTCTATCAAAAATTATCTTGCCAATCTCTACAACAATCCTCCAACAGGTTATATGCCTCCAAGTTTTATTCTGCTTGTAGGCGATGTGGCTCAAATTCCGGCCTTCAACGGAACAGCTGGGAACCATGTTACCGATTTAAGGTATGCTGAATACACGGGTGACAATCTTCCCGAAGTTTATTATGGGAGATTTTCGGCCAATAATCTCAATGAGTTGCAACCCCAAATCGATAAGACTATACAATATGAACAATATACATTTCCATCTGAGAATTTTTTGGGCGAAGCAGTTATGATTGCCGGTGAGGATGCCGGCCACATGACTTACAGCAATGGTCAAATCACTTATGGCACTACTAATTATTTCAATCTTCAGCATGGTATTTTGTCTCATACCTATTTACAACCCGAACCTCCTGGTGGCAACTATTCGCAAAATATCATTCAAAATATATCAAATGGAGTGGGATATGCCAATTACACCGCACATTGCAGCCCTTCGGGATGGGCTGATCCAAGCTTTACCATCTCTAACATTCCTTCTCTCCAAAATCAAGACAAATATCCATTGATGGTGGGAAACTGTTGCCAATCGTCTATGTTCAATACTACGTGTTTTGCAGAAGAAATCGTTAGAGCGGCCAATAAAGGCGCAGTAGGATATATTGGTGGATCTAACAATACTTATTGGGATGAAGATTACTGGTGGGGAGTTGGTTTCAAAACCGTTTCGACCAATCCACCCTATGATCCCAATCATTTGGGAGCCTACGACGTAACTTTCCACGATCATGGAGAACCTACAAGCAGCTGGTATGTTACTCAGGGACAGATGTTCGTGGGAGGAAACATGGCGGTTCAGGAATCCAATTCCAGCATGAAAACCTATTACTGGGAAATTTATTGCTTAATGGGCGATCCATCTCTAATGATTTATTATGGAATTCCTCAACCTATTTCTGCCAATTATCAAAACACATTACTTATCGGTACAGATAATCTTACCATCAATACCGAAGAGTATGCCTATGCAGCCCTTTCGTTCCAAGGAAATCTGCTTGCTACAGGTATGGCTGGAGCCAATGGCACTATAACTCTTAATTTTTCTCCACTTACCAATGTTGGAAATGCTACGCTTATCATTACTAAACAAAACCGCAAACCTCACATTGGGACAATACAGGTAATCCCCGCTACAGGTCCTTATTTGATCGTACAGAACTTTACTGTGAATGATTCATTAGGCAACAACAATGGACATGCCGATTATGGAGAAGATGTCTTCTTGACTGTTACATATAAAAATGTAGGAATTCAATCAGCTATAAATGCCACTTCAAACCTATCTACGGCCGATACGAATGTTATTTTGAGCGATACATCCTGTTTTCTGCAAAACGTAGCGCCTAATTCAACATTTTTAGTTCGCAATGCATTCAGAATGAACATTCAACAAAAAGTAGAAGATCAATATAATGTTCCTCTAAGTTTTAACACCTATGATACGGCTAATCTCTGGAATACCAATAAATATTTGACGCTATATGCACCTATACTTGAAATTGGAGACCTCACAATAGATGATGCAGCTACAGGTAATGGGAATGGAATAATCGACCCTGGTGAAACTGTCAATCTCATTTTACAAGTTTCGAACACAGGTGGAGCTATAGCCATCAATGCGATATGTTCTCTTACTATTGACTCTTTATATGCAAACTATTTAATGGCATTAAATCCATTAGTAAACTTGGGTGAAGTTGGTATTGGAGAAAACAAACAAGCTATTTTTTCTGTTATGGCTAATATTATCACTCCTGCTAACACCTTAGTGCCTTTGACTTTTAAATTTACTGCAGGACAGATCAATCAGTATGAAGAAGAAAACACCAAAGAAGTCATAATTGGCGGACCTGCAACCATTTTAATGGCTAATGGTACAACATCCACTTGTAATGGTGCATTTTACGATTCCGGAGGACCTCAGGCGGATTATAGTAATAATGAGAATTACGTGATGACGTTTTATCCGGGCATTCCAGGAGCAAAAGTGAAAATCTCATTCACTTCATTCAATGTTGAACAAAACTCCGATTGCAGTTGGGATTATTTACAGATTTATAATGGAACCTCAACTTCTGCTCCCTTAGTTGGTACATATTGCGGTACAGCTAATCCACCTGCATTTATAGCCAACAACAATGATGGGGCAATAACCATAAAATTTAAATCGGATGGTGTAGTTTCGAAGCCAGGATGGTCAGCCAATATTTCCTGCATTGGAGGCAACCTCACAGCCATTGCTTCGGCCTTTCCTCCTGAAATCTGTGAAGGAGAATCTACTCAACTAGGAACCTTGACGCAGGGTGGAACGGGAAATTATTCTTACATCTGGCATCCAGGAATTTATCTCAACGACTCCACACTTGCCACTCCAATTGCCACCCCTCCTTCAACAACCGAATTTACCGTTGAAGTTTTCGATGGAACATCCACTACCACAGCTTCAACCACCGTTGTCGTACATCCACTTCCCGAAACCCCAACTATTATCTTACAAGGGAATATGCTGGTTTCGAGCTCACCTTCCGGGAATCAATGGCATAATGAAAACGGCCCCATTTTAGGAGCAACCGAACAAAACTATACCCCTACAGAAACGGGAACCTATTATACCATTGTAACCAGTGAATTTGGATGTATATCTTCACCCAGTAATTCAATCTTCGTTGAAATAGTTGGAATAGCAAAAGTATCACCGGATGCTTTCTTCCTTGTTTTCCCCAATCCTTTCAGCGACTTTTTAAATATCTCATATACTTTACAAAAACCAACTGAAGTAAAGATTGAAATCCTCAATTCTTTAGGTCAAACCATTGCTAATCCACTTATTGAACAAAAATCAGAGGCAGGATCGTATCAAATGCAAATCAATACGTCTACCTTTAAACCAGGAACTTATTATATTAGATTCACCACAAATACTACATCAGTTGTTAATAAAGCTCTTCTGGTGAAATAGTAAAAATCTTAAGCCTTTTCGACCCTGGGAAAATTCCCGGGGTTTTTATTAGCTACTATTTACAAAAACTAAAATGATTATAGTAAATTTGTTGAATTAAATTTTTTCCGATTGAATTACTAAAGTTTACCCTCCATGAAACGTATTTTATCTTGCTTAGTTTTAATTTTTTCACTGTTAGCTTCACATGCCGGTACCTGGATGCCATTAAATTCGCCTGAGCCACAAAAGGCAGGAATTCACTTAGTTAGCTCGAATATAACTTCTTCAGTCATCGAGTTCCAGATTCCTGGGTTTTATCTTGAGCCAGTGCAAACACCAAGAGGAACAGAAAATATTGTGGAAGTCGGCAATTCATCTCGAATATTATTGGCAGGTGCACCCGATCTTCCCAAGTTAACTGCCTCGGTAATCATTCCCGATGAAGCCATGATGGGAATTAGAATTCTTTCATCCTCTTATACTGATTACTCGGGCATAGAAGTGGCTCCGAGCAAGGGAAATTTTACTCGTGACATTGATCCAGCATCTGTACCATATACTTATGGACCAGAATATCAAACCAATCGTTTCTTCCCCGAAAGCGAGGCAGAATTACGTGATCCATTCATACTTCGCGATTTCCGCGGGCAAACAATTGTTGTTTATCCTTTCTTTTATAATCCTGTCACAAAGATCTTAAGAGTTTATTCACAACTTACCATTGAAGTTTATAAAATTGGGGATCAGGGTTTAAATCCATTTATTCGGAAAACTCCACAGATTAAAATTCAACAAGAATTTTCCAATGTTTATGAAAAATACTTCCTCAACTACAATCCTACAGACTATACACCCTTAGCCGATTTCGGAAAGATGCTTGTCATTTGTTATCCCGATTTTATGGCCAGTATGCAACCTTATGTCGATTGGAAGAATTCCATTGGCATTCCTACTGAGATGGTAAATGTTTCAACTATTGGGAATACTTCGGCTGCAATTAAGAATTATATCGTCAATTATTATAACACTAATACGTTAACTTTCGTGCTTTTGGTAGGTGATGGCCCTCAAATCCCTACCAATACTGGGAGTGGGCTTGGAGGCCCCAGTGATAATGCATACGGATACATCGTAGGAAACGACCATTATATAGATGTTTTTATTGGCCGTTTTTCTGCCGAAAATGTGGCTCATGTACAAACTCAGGTTACCCGCACCTTAGAATATGAAAAGTATCCCTCATTCATTAACGATGACTGGTATACTACCTGTCTTGGCATAGCGTCAGACCAAGGCCCTGGTGACGACGGAGAATATGACTATCAACACATGAGAAATATGCAAACTGATTTGTTAGGATATACCTATACATGGAATCCGGAATTATTCGATGGTTCGCAGGGTGGTAATGATGCTCCAGGAAATCCAACTCCAGCTATGGTCTCAACAGAAGTAAACAACGGGACCAGTATCATCCTTTATACTGGCCACGGAAGTACAACCTCGTGGGTAACGAGTGGTTTTAGCAATACCAATGTCAACCAGCTTACCAATATGGGCAAATTGCCTTTTATATGGGCAGTAGCTTGCGTAAATGGTGATTTCATGAATAATACCTGTTTTGCTGAGGCTTGGCTCAGAGCAACTCAAAACAATCAGCCTACCGGTGCCATTGCTTATCTTGGCTCTACTATTAATCAAAGCTGGGATCCTCCCATGGAAGGGCAAGACGAGATGGTGGATATTCTCGTAGAAACCTATCCTAACAACATCAGAAGAACTTTTGCTGGCCTCTCACTCAATGGTTGTTCAAAAATGATCGACACTTATGGAACAGCTGGCTCAGAAATGGCTGATACATGGACGGTTTTTGGAGATCCTAGCCTGATGGTTAGAACTGCAAATCCCCAACCACTCTCAGCATCCTTCAATCCTACTATTTTCGTTGGAGCAAGCACTTTCACAGTCAACTGCAACGTGAATGGGGCAAGGGTAACTCTTTCGAACGATGGTGCTATCCTCAACACTGCATGGGTAAGCAATGGTAGTGCTACGCTTAATTTTCCTGCATTATTAGTACCCAATGATACCTTGACACTAACTGTTATTGAATACAACTATATCCCCTTTATTGCTCAGATTCCAGTTATTCCGGCTGAAGGACCTTACGTAATTTATGAAAACAGCCTAGTAGCCGATTCTATTATGGGCAATGACAATGGCCTGCTCGATTATGCTGAAACATCCAACCTAACAATAGCCGTTAAAAACATTGGTATAGATTCATCGGTCAACACATGGGTAAGCCTACGTACACTCAGCCCTTATGCCACTATTACCGATTCCACCGAGAATTATGGCATTATATCTCCAGGCCAAATTATTAGTATGGATGAAGGATTTCAACTATCAATATCCTCTACTGTTCCCGATTACCAAATTATACCTTTCACTTTAATCGTACAGGATTCCTCCAATTCATGGACAAGTCAATTTTCACTTCAGGCACATGCACCAGTTTTACAACAAGGCGTTATTAGTGTTAACGACAGTATTGGGAACAATAATCAACGCCTCGATGCAGGAGAAACTGTTTACGTGAATATTCCTATTATCAATAACGGATCTTCTGCAGCCTATACCCTCATTGGCACGCTAACTACTTCTGATCCATATCTTATAATCAGCACGCCTGAAGCTACTTACGGAGATATACTGCCCCTCTCTTCTCAATCTCAGGCATATATGATATCGGCTATGCCAAACACCCCCGCAGGTTATCAGGCTATGATTACACTCTCACTCGTTGGAGATTATGACTTGACGGCTTCTTTCGACTTTACCCTGACCATTGACCGCATTCCTGTTTTAGTGCTCGATCTGGATGGAAACCATAACTCAGGACCAAGTATGCAAAATGCATTGAATCAACTCAATGTCGTAAACGAATACACTACCTCCTTCCCCACCGATTTAAGCAAATATAAATCCTTATTCGTATGCCTGGGAGTTTACCCTGATAAACATATCTTGTCTGCTGCCGAAGGCATAGTGCTTAAAACCTATCTAAACCAAGGCGGAAGAATTTATATGGAAGGCGGAGACACATGGTATTACGATCAACAAAGTTATCCTACAGTGGTTCACCCCATGTTTCAGATAAAAGGTTTGAAAGACAACGGAGGTACACTTACCACCATTGCTGGGAAAACAGGCACATTTACCGAAGGAATGAGCTTCATTTATAATGGTGATAATAATTATATTGACAAGATAGAGCCGCAAAATCAGGCATTTACAATCTTTAACAACACCTCGCCTTCTTATATAGTTACTATAGCCAACGATCCTGGTTCTGTTTACAAGACCATTGGTTCATCCAACGAATTCGGCGGACTTACTGATAATGTGTCCCCATCTACTAAAAAAGATTTGATGCTTCAATACCTTACCTTCTTCGATATATTCGGAAGTCCCTACTGGGCTAATTTCGTTGGAATACCAACTACTATCGAAATCAATGATACGGTTAAATTTTACGATCTTTCGAGTACTGCATTTTCATCACGTATATGGTCTTTCCCAGGAGGAGAACCCTCTACCTCGACTGAAGCCAATCCTGAAGTAGTTTATTCTTCAATGGGAACTTATAATGTTACTCTCGAGGTATCATCACCGGATTCTACTATCATTATTACGCGAAACGACTATATTTCAGTATATGACCATACCGGTATCAATCCACAATCGGTTTCCACTGAGATTACACTTTATCCTAACCCTTTAAATCGAGGTTTCGGTTCTTTGAATATTCGTTCCCTGAATGCCAACATTCAATCTATTAGAATTTTTAATTCGATAGGCAGGGAAGTATTTTCAGAAATGAATTACATGGAAAATACTCCCATCTCGCTAAAACATTTACAGCCGGGTTTATATCTGGTAGAAATAAGAACAGAGGAAGAAATACTGGTGCAAAAACTCATCATTCGATGAGATACGAATTGTTTTTTACGATGGCCGCTTCCTTTCGGAAGCGGCCATCTTCTTAACGGCCTCTATATTCCGCTTGTATCTTCTATATCCCAATCTAAGCATAGAGCTCTCATGAAATCTTTGCTTAAAATCAGTTGGACCGACAGCCTCAAAATCTTTTGCCCTCATGTCTAATAAAGATGACAAAGGTGAGAAAAATACAGAATTTACAGCTTGCCGACGATTCAATGGACAAACCTCCTGACAAACATCACAACCATACATCTTGGTTCCCATTTTTTCGACAATAGATGCGGGAATATCTTTTTTATTCTCTATGGTATGATAGGAAATACACAATCGAGCATCGACAGCATAAGGTTTATGCAAAGCTTGGGTTGGACAAGCCTTCACACATAAATCGCAGTCATGGCACAAATCTTCATAAAAAGGCTCATCGGGGTCAACAAAAAGATCGGTTAATATTATACCAATAAAAAAATAAGAACCTTCAGGTGTAATGATAAGACTATTTTTGCCAAAGTTTCCCAAGCCCGCTTGACGTGCCCAAGCTTTCTCCGAAATAGGTCCTGTATCGACAAAGTTCAATAATATCTTAGGATGATACTTCCCATCAATGAAGGATGACAATTTTTTCACTTGATCCATCATAATTATATGATAATCAGGAATAAGAGCATATTTAGAGATAATATATCCAGCATCTTTTCTCTGTTGGGCCTGTGTTTTATATCCAGCCATAAGCACAATAACCGTTCGAATTACAGGATGTATAAGTGAAGGATAAAATCGTTTTTGGGGTTCTTTGCCAAGATAAAGCATCTCAGCATGGTAATTTTCGGCTATTAGTGTTTCGTAACGTGAAAAATCTTCAGCCAAAAATCTACTCGAGGCAAAGCCACATTTCGAAAATCCAAGATGCATTGCTTCAAGGTGAATTTCTTCTTTTACAGCAGCAGTGTCCATGCTGAATGAATTTTTCAAAAAAATCTACCTTGAATAGAAGGGGGGAGTTTGCCTATATGCCTGTAAGCAAGTTCTGTAGCCTCACGGCCTCGAGGTGTACGTTGTAGAAAACCTTCCTGAATCAAGAAGGGTTCATATACTTCTTCAATGGTTCCAGGGTCTTCCGATACTGAAGTGGCAATAGTGGTAAGACCCACAGGGCCACCACCAAATTTTTCGATAATCGTGCGTAGGATCTTATTGTCCATCTCATCCAAGCCATGGTTATCGACATTCAATGCATTTAAGGCATAAGTAGCCATCTCCATAGTAATATTGCCATCGCTCATTACTTGTGCAAAATCTCTTACTCTTCTCAGCAAAAGGTTAGCTATACGAGGAGTACCTCTACTTCGGTGAGCTATTTCCTTAGCCGCATCCTCATCGATTTTTACTTTTAAAATGCCTGACGAACGAAGTATAATTTTCTCAAGCACATCGGCCGTATAGTAGGTTAATCGGGCATTAATTCCAAAACGAGAACGAAGTGGAGCCGTCAGAAGTCCCGAACGTGTTGTAGCTCCAATTAATGTAAACGGATTGAGTCGTATTTGAACGCTACGAGCATTGGGCCCAGTTTCTATCATTATATCTATCTTGAAGTCTTCCATGGCAGAATAGAGATATTCTTCCACTAAAGGACTTAAACGATGAATCTCGTCGATAAATAAGACATCGCGATGGCTTAAACTTGTGAGCAATCCTGCCAAATCGCCTGGTTTTTCAATAACTGGCCCCGAAGTTACTTTGATTCCCACGCCGAGTTCATTAGCGATGATGTAAGACAATGTGGTTTTGCCCAATCCCGGAGGACCATGTAGCAAGACATGATCAAGAGCCTCACCTCTTTGACGTGCGGCTGCCACAAAAACCTTTAAATTATCAACTACACTTGTTTGCCCAGCAAAATCGGAAAATTCCAAAGGTCGTAAAACCTTTTCTATTTCCCGTTCAGCCGGAGTTAATGATTTTTCGCTTGCATCCAAGTTCTTATTCATTACCAGTTTAGCATTAGGCAAAATTAACACTTTCAACCCAATGGGTTTATATTAAAATATTTGTTTAAATTAGCCTCTTCATTTTATTTGCTACAAAAACCACTAAAAGTAGTTGTATATCAGCATAAACATTATGTATTTCTCTATTTCTATTCTCATTCATGAAAATTTTATAATCCAAAGTAATATGACTTAATTTGTAGTTTACTGAATTTATCTTTTCATTATGAACAACATCATCGTACCCATAGATTTTTCAACAGGAGCGCTTTATGCATTAAAATATGCCGTAAGAATAGCAGCCAAGGCCAAATCGAACCTTACACTCGTTTGGGTGGATAATCAAATCAATCAATTGTCCATTTTATCTTCATCCGATACTAGTCTTCGAGAAGACGCCAACTCGAAAATGATAGAATTAGTTGAAAAATATCAAAAAACATTAGCGGGGAAAATGGATTATAAGCTTCGCAAAGGGAAAGTATATACCGAAGTGAGTAATCTGGCCAAACAAAAGGAAGCCGACTTAATTGTTGCTGGGACATATGGAGGAAGCGGTTTTGAAAAATTCTGGATTGGCAGCAATGCATATCGTATAGTTACTCATGCTCCTTGCCCTGTAATTACAGTAAGATTTGTTTCGCCTGTTAGATTCTCACTTAAAAAGATTGTGATGCCTATCGATAATTCACCCGCTACCTTACAAAAACTGGGTATTACAGTTGAGTTTGCACAAACCTTTCAAGCAGAGGTGCATGTGCTTTCCCTATTAACTGAGAAACTGCGCACACTGCGCATGAGAACAGAAGCAAATACGCGTGAGGCGCTTAAATATTTAGAGAAATACAACGTAAAAAGTGAATTAGCTGTCTTCGAAACAGAAAATATAACCTCAACCTTGTTAGATTACGCTATAAATATTAAAGCCAATATGATATCTATAATGACCGAACAAGAATTGTCGGAAAGTCGAACCTTGTTAGGGCCTAATGCAAGAATCATCATTAAAGAATCGCCTATACCCGTATTATGTTCTCATTCACAAAATAGAATCTAAAATGTGGTCTACAATGTTAAAAAAATTATTACCGACCATTTCCCTATTATTCAGCCTTTTTATTCCATCTTTCGCACAAGATAGAGGGAATATAGAAATCATCAAAGATCCACAAATCGACACTCTCGTCCAAAAACACATTCAATCAAATCAGCTTCAACCCACTATAGAAGGCTATCGTATTCAAATCTATTTCGAATCTGGTAATCAAGCTCGTACTTTAGCTAACCGAATCAAGGAAAGATTTGAGCAAATTTATCCCGACAAAGGAGCCTATTTAAGCTTTAATGAACCCTATTATAGAGTACGAGTAGGCGATTTTCGTGACAAAATCTCGGCTGAGGCCTTTCGGCAGCTTTTGCTTCAGGATTTCCCCAATGCGTTTATAGTTCCTGATCATGTTTATTTCGAAAAGATTGAAAACTAATGATTTAACACCATAAAACTACTTGATCAATTCATATATTCCTTATCTCATTCAAATCGATCATCCAAAAACCATTATCCATGAAAGAAGTAATTGCAGCGGTCGACTTTTCGGAGTGTTCTGTTAATGCTGCCGAGCATGCTCTCAGCATTGCCTCGAGAGCCAATGTTGATCTAAAATTGGTATATGTTCTTACCAAAAACCAAAATCAAAAAACCATTTTTAAATATCATGATGTTGTTGACGAGGCCACTCAATTATTTGAAGAATTAAAGCAAAGGTTTCAACCCAATCTACCCAACAATTCGATTTTGTATAAGATTAGAGAAGGAAAGGTTTACAAGGAGGTGGTAGCTGAGGCCAATGGAAGTCAAGCCTTAATGATAGTTACTGGAACACATGGAAGTTCGGGATTCGAAGAATTATGGATTGGAAGCAATGCTTATCGCATCATTTGCTCGGCCAATTGTCCGGTGATTACTCTTCGTGAGGGAGTAAAACCTGAACGTGACTTACGTCGAATTGTACTGCCTATTGATGAGACTTTGTCAACACGCCAAAAAGTGCCACATGCAGCCTTCATTGCCAGCTTATTCAATGCCGAAATTCATGTGCTGGCATTATTCCAAAGCAACATGAAAGAGATTCAGGACAAAGTTATTAATTATGCAAAACAAGCATGCCGTCTTCTCGAAAAAGACCAGCTTAATTTCGTGATGACCTCGACAAAATGCAAAAATCCTACTGACACAACCATTGAATATGCCACAAAAGTCGATGCCAATCTCATCGTTATCATGACCGATCAGACTACTTCATTCAAGAATCTATTCCTAGGCCCTTACGCCGAGCAAATGATTCATCGTTCACCTATTCCTGTAATGAGCATCAAACCTAAGGATCTTATTAGTGTTATGTCAAGATAAAACTGCTAATAAATCTTTAATCATTTTCCAAGTTGGCATTACCCAAGAACTTCTCCATCTTTTTTATCAAATTTTCTCTTCTTATTGGTTTGAGAATATATTCATCAGAACCAGCCTCATAACTTTTTTCCAGCTCTCCTTCATACGCATAGGCGGTTTGTGTGATGATAGGCAAGTGAGGCCTGATTTGTTTAATTTTTCTCATGGCTTCGTAGCCATTCATGATAGGCAAATTAATGTCCATGAGGACTATATCTGCTGGTGCAGTTACATCTTGAATGTATTCAATGGCTTCCAAACCATTCTTAGCCCATACCATCGAAATTCCGGTTGGAATTAAAAAATTAACGAGAAGTTCGTAATTATGCGGCAAATCTTCAACAATTAAAACTGTTTTCCCACGCCACTCTCTTTGTTTATCTATCATTTTTTTAATATTCGAAAAAATCTTCTGCCCCTTTTTTTCATAAAAATCGGGACAGAAGTCAAATAATTCTTTAAATGCTTTCGCACAGACTTGAAGTTTAAAATCTATTCAAAGCATTCAGGTCTTCAAAAGCTTGTTTTAGACGGTTGACCATTGAAATTTCAGCTTCACGCATCCATTTGCGCGGATCATAATACTTCTTATTTGGTTTATCTTCCCCCTCAGGATTTCCAATCTGGCTTTGCAGATATCCGCTATATTTCTTGTAATAATTCAGTATGCCGCTCCATTGAGCCCATTGTGTATCGGTATCGATGTTCATCTTTATGACGCCATAGCTAATAGCTTCACGAATATCCTCTTGACTCGAACCCGAACCACCATGAAATACAAAATTCACGGGTTTGGGAACAGTATTCAATTTTTTCTCGATATATTGCTGAGAGTTATGAAGAATAATGGGTCTCAAGACCACATTACCTGGTTTATAAACGCCATGTACATTACCAAATGAAGCAGCTATTGTAAAGTTAGGGCTGATTTTCAAGAGTTGTTCATAAGCATACGCCACATGCTCGGGTTGTGTATACAGCCTGGCATTATCAACTCCCGTATGATCTATGCCATCTTCTTCGCCTCCAGTAACTCCGAGTTCTATCTCGAGGGTCATGCCTATGCGGCTCATTCGTTCGAGATATTTTTTACAAATTTCTATATTTTCCTCAAGTGGTTCTTCTGAAAGATCCAACATGTGTGAACTGAAAAGAGGTTTGCCATATTTTTTGAAATGTTCTTCACCAACAGCCAAAAGGCCATCTATCCAAGGCAATAGTTTTTTAGCTGCATGGTCAGTATGGACAATTACCGGAATACCATAGGCTTCAGCAAGATGCCAGATATACTTGGCACCAATGGTGGCTCCAAGAACTGCCGCCTTTTCTCCTTCGTTCGACAAGCCCTTCCCAGCCATGAAGGCAGCACCTCCATTCGAAAACTGTATAATAATGGGTGAATGAACTTCCCTTGCAGCTTCCAATGCAGCAATAATAGTGTGAGAACTTACGACGTTTACAGCTGGCAAGGCAAATTGATTGTTTTTAGCAATACGAAATATTTCAGCAACTCCTTCACCTGTTACTACTCCAGGCTTTACTTTTTCCGAAACTTTTTCCGTCATCATAATTCAAAGGTTTTTTATGGTTCGATGAATAATATATAAGCTCATTTGAAAGATACTACAAAGCTACATAATTTTACGAATGTAAAAAATTTTAAGTATTCTATTAATTGCAGAGGAGAATATTAGCCAATAGATTACAATGACTCATTATCCGATGTTTAATTTATAAACTTGCATAAGAAGCATCATATCCACAATTAAAAAAGAAAAAATTTAGAGTTAATCGATAAAGGTTTCCAAGATAGATGCTTTGGGAGATATCAGTTTAAAAACTACTCTTTCAGTTACTGCAGGCAAAAGCATTGCTTCACCCGCACGCAATGAATAAACTCCGGTTACATCTCCTATCTGCACTTCTCCTTCTACAGCTAATAAAACCACAAAAGAATCTATATATCCAAAGTCCTTTTCAATGGTACGATTTATAGAAAGAAGATTAGTAGTAAAATACGGAGAATGAACGAGATGAGAAGTTTTATTAGGAATTAAAGTATATTTTGTTTTGTATTCAGCATATGAGTTAAAATCGATGGCATCGAGAGCTTCATCGAGGTGAAGCTGCCGGCTTTGCCCATTTTCATCTACTCGGTCCCAATCGTAAATGCGATAAGTAGTATCGCTCGATTGTTGTATTTCAGCCAGCACGATACCAGGCCCAAGTGAATGGATACGTCCTGCAGGCATATAAAAAACATCTCCTGTCTGCACCGATTCGTAATTTAAAACCTTCTGAATACGTTTCTGTTGAATCAATTGCTGAAGCTCAAATTTCGAAATCCTTTCTCTAAAGCCGGTAATCAATTGTGCATCAGGTTCGGCATGAATAATATACCACATCTCGGTTTTCCCACCCGATAATCCTCTTGCTTTTGCTATTTCATCGTTGGGATGAACCTGAATGCTTAACCATTCATTGGCATCGAGCAATTTAACCAATAAAGGAAATTCATTGCCAAACTTTTCGAATACCGTTTCACCAACCAATTCATCCATGTAAATTTCTACCAATTCATTCAACTCATTGTCGGCCAAGAAACCATTAGAAACTATAGAATTGTACCCCTCTATGCCTGATATCAGCCAAGCTTCTCCACAATTAGGTAAAGGGCTGAAATCGTGATTCAGCAATGTTTTCAATCGTTGTCCGCCCCAAATCTTGTCCATATATATGGGCTTGAACTTTAAAGGATAGAGTGTTTGCATACTTCAATATTATGAAAACAAAAATAGTGTTTTTGGGCAAATGGCTTATTTCCATTTATTCCATATAACAAACATTGGTTTCGATGGAGTTTATTTTATGTCACGATATTTCTGAAACAATTCAGAGGCTTTTTTTAAATTTGCCATATTAAATAAACTCGATGGAAATAAAGAGTGTTGGGGTTTTTTGTGGCTCGAGTCTTGGGAAAAATAGCATTTACAGTGAAGAAGCCAAGAATTTAGGGAAAGAAATAGCTTTGGCTGGGTTGACATTGGTATATGGAGGTTCTAATATTGGGACCATGAGGGCTTTAGCCGATGGATGTTTGAAATATTCAGGCAGAGTAATTGGAATAATGCCAAAGTTTCTTACCAAGAAAGAAATTCTGCATGAAGGTTTATCTGAGATTCATATATGCCAAACCATGGCCGAACGTAAAGACATGATGGGTAAGCTTTCCGATGCTTTTATTGTTCTGCCGGGAGGCATTGGCACTCTCGACGAACTTTTCGAAGCACTTTCATGGCTTCAACTCGATATTTATGAAAAACCTATTGGCATTCTCAACATCAATCATTATTACGACCATCTGCTCACTTTTCTCAATCATGCTACCGATGAAGGTTTCATCATTCAGCATCATCGGCATAATCTTTTAGTTGCTGAAAGCTCTTCAGAGATGTTAACATGCATCCAACAGTTTGTACCCCATTCAGCGCCAACCACATGGGTACAACAACTCATCAATGATACAGAGGAAAAACTCATAAATCGTTCAGAATGATATATATCATAGGCATTACGGGTACATTGGGAGCCGGCAAAGGAACTATGGTAGAATATCTAATAAATCAGAAAGGATTTTCTCATTATTCGGTGAGGAACTTTTTAAAAGAAACCCTCTTAAAGCATAACCAACCTTTGAATCGTGATAATTATACTCTTTGTGCTAATCAATTGAGGGAGAAATATGGGCCTTCATATATTATCGATTGTTTATATGAAAAAGCGCGTTTAGCCGGTCAAAATGCAGTGATCGAAAGCATAAGAACTCCTGGTGAAGTTAATTCTCTTCGTCAAAAGGGAAATTTTACTTTATTTGCCATAGATGCAGAGCCAGAAATTCGATATCAACGCATTAAGCAAAGAGATTCAGAAACTGATCGAATTTCTTATGAAGAATTTTTAGCCAACGAATCAAGAGAGATGCGGTCAGATGATCCACATCATCAAAATATTGCTCAGTGCATGGCTCTTGCTGATTATAAATTTCTCAATAATGGAAGCAAGGAAGAACTTTTTGCTCAATTAGAAGAGGTGCTAAAACAAATGGGGCTTTAGAATTTATTGAAATTTACTGTGCCAGGGTAAATCTCAGACTTATTCCGCCCATAGAGGTGCGCGTAGAATATCGATTGGATACATAAGGATTAGTAATCGAACTGTCATAAAAGACACGTATCATCACTCTTTCATTGAGCTGATAATCGGCAGATGTATTAATGGTAATGAGTTTCTGGCCTGCCGATATTTGAGTAATATCCTCTTCTATTCGCCGAATAATGGTTTTATTGTCCTTTATAGAGAAGTCGGCTCTTAAGTTTAGATCACTCTTATAGCGTTGAGCTGGGCCTCCCCCTCCTCCCCTAAATGTCATCTCAATATCTTTAAAACGATAGCCTATTCCGACCACAAATTCATTGGAATTGATTTCAGTAAGCTGATTATTAACAAAACTTAAGGCCAGATTACGCGATTTTTTAAATTCGAGTTTCGACAACACATTATTAGTCCACGTCATGTCGATGCCAAAAAGTGGCACAAATTGTTCAGTGATGGCAATTTGTGAGATTTGATATTTAGGAATATAATTATTGATATCATCGAAAGCCGCAGCTGCTCCATTGTTTTCAAAATATAATACATTGGTAGAGTAATTTCCAACATTATAAGTGGAGCGATAGGCGTGCGAGAGGGTAAATTCTTTGAAATATTTTTTGATGAAACTAATCGATTTAAGACCCTTATAAGTAATTCGCCAGTTGGGTAAAGGTATTTTGGGGAAGGCATCCAAACTGACTTTCATAGCATTTTTCCCAGAATAGGCTGCCAAAAACGAATAATGTAATACTTCCTGAGAAGTAGGGCCATAACCTACCGGGAAACCAGTTGAATCAACAATTTGAGGATCGTTTTGCCAGTTGGGATTTTCTTGAGCCAATCGCATAGCAATTTCCTTACGCATGATTTTCATGTTTTCGAAAGGTTCAGAGATATTGTTCTTATCAGGTGTTTTAAATGAAGTGTTCAAACTAAACCAAGAAATAGAGAAACTACCCGATTCTACGGGCGAATAGGAAGTATACTCTCCACTGTTTACCCGAAAATATTCCTGATAATTCATTGCATAAGTTCGATTAGCAGTAAATTCTACTCTAAAATCCCTAAAAGGCTCATAGGTTAATCGCGCATTGAGAGTAGATGTATGTTTAGTTGCATAAGCCATGTTGAAGAGACTATCTCCGGTAAGCCATCCATTTAGTGCGGCCTTTTGCCGGATATCAGCCTGGCTTCCGAAAACAAAGGGGACGCCAGGTGCATTCAAATTCATGTCATTCCCAATAATTCCCGGAGAAGGTTTAAAACCAGGAAGGAAAATGCCATTACTTTCGGCGTAAGAAAGCGAACCATCTTTGAAACCGAGAACTATTTTTACTAATGACTCGGAAATAATCTTAAAATAATCCACTTTAGGTTTGGCTGTTTTTGCGGTATCAGCTTGTTCAGGATTTTGAGGAGCCGGTTGTTGTCTTTGTCCGGGGCGTGGAGGTTGAGGCCCTCCTCTTTGGGTTTGGGCAGTGCTCAATACTTTCTTGAAATATGGCACCTTATTGTAGAGACTGGTGAGCCTGATATTACCATTCAATTGAACAGTATTAGAATTTTCGGCTTTATTGCCCATCACTTCTTGAATACTTTTAGGCGAAGCCGTCCAATTGTAAGTTCCTTGATATCGAGCCGTAGCAGTCATCCAGTTAAACGCCCTAATCTTATTAATGGGTATGGTATAATTAAGATTTAAAACCTGATTGAATTGATTCATGGTACCAAATCCAAGCAGTTCTTCACGTATTTGGTCTTTTTTCTCTTTTACGGTATAACCATAGTCATCCTTGTCGACACTTCCGGGAAGTTCATCAATCAAAGCATTGGCATTTGCATTGTATTCGAGTTTCAAACCTTGAGTGAGGTCGTGTTTATAATCATACATTCGTGTCCAAACGTAAGATTTCATGTAAGTAGGTTCTATCAATACCAAAGCCTGGCTTTTATTGCGTAGCTTACGTTCGGTATATTCACGGTTGATATCGGTCCTAAAACTAAACATTCGAGGGACGAGGGAAAAATTAAAATCTTTAATCAGTTGAAGATCTTTGCTACGGCTAACGAGGCCGATCTTTTCGAAAGGGCGATAAACCTTTGGCCTGGTCATAAAGGTATAGCCAATGCCCCCTCTATAAGCTCTCTTGTTGTCGTATTCAATATCAATATTGCGCCTATTGAGTTCGCTATAGGAATAAGTAAAATCGAAATTCTCAATATCCCATGGTTTAGGCTGTCGTTGTGTTCCAACACGTTCTTTGCGAACGTTCATAAAATTGATGTTCTTCCTTTGAGTATAATCTTCTGTTAATTTTCTTATCGAGTCTTTCTGAGATGAAAGTTGATAACTGTCGAGTTCATTTTTTAACTTAACATCGGGATCAAGGGGATTATATTGAGGGCTTGCAACAGTAGTAGAATAATCAAAATGCATAGGAACACGTAAACCCACTTTTTCGGGTAAAAATTTCCCAAGTTGAAGATTGGTGGCAAAATCATAAGAGGTAATCGTTTCTTTCTGTCGTTCATTTACTTTTTTTTCTATACTTCCAAATCCAGGTGTGCTATGAACAACATTAACCGAAACATTACCAAGGTCGGCCAAATTAACGGTTAAGCGACCCGTAGCAGCCCATCCCGATTGGTCATTAAAATCGGTAAGTCTTAATTCGTTGATCCAAATCTCGGCGCTCTTAGGTTGACCATCGTCGGCATCAGTAAAAGATTGCTTTTTAGGATTACGCACTCCAATCATAATGGCTCTCACATCGCTTATGCTGGGGGTGCCTACTATAGTTACCTTATTCTTGCCATCAAAAGTAACATAGGGAATAGTTAGAGATGCAGGAATCTCACCATTTCTCATCTGTATGTTTCGGTCTTGTTTTATTTGAACCAATTTATCAAGATCGATGTCAAAACTATTTTCGTCAGGCCAAATTAAAGCAGGATTAGTTTTAGCCGTTCCCCAAGGTGTAAAAGAGAGGGGAATTTCATATTCATAATAGTTTTGAGTAAAATCGGAGCCTAATCGCAAGAAAATGGTCAAATCTCCTTCGTTATTAGGGTTCAAGGCATCGATGTCTTCGGCGTGCACAAACATTTTTAGTCTATGATATTGCCTAAAGTCGAAACCCGTAGTTTTATAGGCAGCTCGAGCGTCTCCATCCTGAAGTTCTTTTACTCTCAGAACCATAGCTTGTTCGTTAAGGCGAGTAAAATTAGTGGTACCATAATTAATTTCTCTTTCTATACCTGGTGGGATTACATAAGGAATTGGATATTTACTCCCGTTTTCTTCAACATTTACTGTAGAGATTTCAAATCTCGTCATGCTTTGTTCATCGTTAGGTATATATTCGCCGGGTGAGAGCAAATCATAACGATAACGACGCCAGTCGCCTCTTACGAGTTCAAAAGTAGCGAAACGGGTCGTGATAGGTTTTTGCCAATTCTTGAAAAACATCCGCATAAAACGAATGGATTTGAAATCCTGAATATTTCCAACAATAAACTGTGGATCGCTAATAGGAATCTTAAACTGATACCATTTTACCGATCCTCTTTCACCATTTTCCAATAGAATATTATTGGCCTGATAGATATCGGTGATATAATTTTCTCCAACTATCATTTTATCGGGCCTCAGATCTATGCGATATTGAAAATATCTTTCATCTTCAGAGAGGGTATTATCAAGATTGATATCTTCTACATTAGGCAAACTAGTAGATTGAGCAGTATAGTTTTCGCCGGTTTGTTCGGCCGTAGGAGAATTTCCATCGGGTCCTTGATATTTTTTATAGCGTGCCAATACACTTGCATACTGTTCATCATTATCTAAGGCTGTACCCCTAAAATATTGGAAATTATCGGAAGAAGGGTCTTCATAAGCTTTCAAATAAGCCTGTGAACCAGCTCCATAAAGGTTAATAATTTGCTGAAGAAAGGCTTGATCAAAAAATGATCTCTCATCTTCATCAGAAAGGCCATCATAACCAACATCCTGATATTGACGGCTTTGTGGATCATTATCGAAAGCATTGACCAGGGATTGTTTTCTGGGTACTCGACCCCAAATAGTGGTATCTACATCGGTAATTTCAGGGCCCACGGGCAGACCATTTTCAAAGCTTTTTTTCCCATCTCTTAATATATCCTCAGAAATATCACCCAAATTAAAGTAAACTTCTCCACCCGGATTATCAGGGTCTTCAGAAAAAGGATCCATCATCCAGAATTCAATATATTCTACATTGGCTGCTTCGAAATCGGTGGATTCAATTTTTCGCATCATGCCTCCCCAGCGTGTTGTAGGATAACGCAAATTCCCTTCCGCATCTATACCATGCGATAATCCAGGTACTCCTGCTACATCATAATTATATGGTCCTCTCTCTGAAGGGTAAAAATCAATATTAAGAATTGCAATATTGGTGGGTACTCCATTAGGAATTTCCTTAGCGGGGAAGACTTCATTTTCGAGGACTTGCCGCACAACATTACGCGAAAGCTCATCTTTTGTAACATTCTTGGGTCTTACTGTACCCGTGCGATCATAAAAGATGGGATCAATAATATACCACGACAAGGCTGCACGATTAAAGCCATAAGCCAAACCAGTGCCTAATGCAGCTTCGGGAAACATTCCAGGAGCAGTTTGTCCCTGAGGTGTACTAGCTAAAAACCAGTTGTTGGGCAAACGAAGATCTATAGTCGATTTAGCAGCTTCAAAATCATCTATATAGGAAGTTCCTGTTGAGCCAATGGCACTCGAATGTCCTGGAATAAAATGAGCAAACTCACCTGTAAAGGCAATTTTGGAAGGAACACTGGTGGAATATAAGGGAAGCTTGTCGAGCAAACGTGTCAACCATAAGGATTCTTTCTGATAAGCCACATTCAATCCCCAGATCGTATTTGAAATGGGATCTTCTCCCAGAATCGTCTTTTGCGTTAAAGGTTTTTCTGATAAATTGATGATGGTGGCACCCAGAATGAAATCCTTACTAATTTCATAATCGATATGAGTACCTAAATAGGTTTTGCTCTGAATGCTAAACATTGTATTGCTTTCGAGCGATATGTTGATGGGAGTGCCAGAACTAAGTAAAGCTTCATTGATGATTTTAACACGTCCCATGGTATAATCTACGGTATAATCAACATTTTCGGTCAATGGTATGCCTCCATGAGTTACTTTAACCGAACCTTGAGGGATATTAAGTGCATTGAGTGAGATTTCACTACTCACCGACGATTTGTAGAAACCTTCCAAAATAAATTTGTTCTTCTCCGGATATTGCTGAGCTCCAACTTTGGTTAAAGTATATAAAGAATCATAACAATATTTATTAGCCAGTTGATCATTACCAATTTTTTGACGAAGGTCTCGGCCAAAAGGTTCAACTACAGGGAAATAAATTCGTCCATTACTTGACTGAAAGGTTCCACCTTGTATGGCTGCGTTATCAATAAAATCGAAAATACCATCAGGAGGAGGGTTAAGCTGTTGATCGAGATTGTCGAAACCCATTACCCGAACTAAAGGAATTCCAGCCACTTCTCCTTCGTTAAGATAACCGGTGGGCACGCCATTATTATTACCCGAGTAAAGAATATTTAAAATAAAATCCTGTCTGTTTACCTGATAAGCTCCAATGGCATAAACATTTTTCATCATGAGTTTCCAGAGTGGGATTCGAGTATTAACGGTAGTACTTTTAAGAAGTTTGGCCACCAAACAATTGGGCGAGCTTATTCCACCGTCAGAGAATTCTCCTACTTGATAGACAGTTGTATCACCCACTATAGTATATTGAAAAGCTACAGCAAGGCTCTGATCAGGGTTAATGGTAGTATTCAGCGAAATAAATCCTAACAAACTATTGAATGTATATTCGGTGGGTAGAAGTTTACGAGCGCTTTCGATCTTCTCAAAGTCTTGTCCAGCAGTAAAATCGTTAGACTTCAAATAATTGGAAACCGTATTGATATTCCTTAACTGATTTACATCTAAATAGGTAAGCAGATTGTTGGCATTGTTCGAAGGGAATTCTGGGGCTCCAATGGTAGTACTGAGTGCTGGATGATAAGGGGTTTTTTCGCCAAGATCCTGAAAGGCTACAATATTGCGGTTATCGGTTACTGCTGCACCAATATTGGTAATCCAAACTTCAATTTTCGTAATATTTACGTTAGATTGAACAATGGGAAGATTGGAAAGTGACTGATTATAATGTTCGTAGAAATATTGCGAAAGGAAAAAGTGCTTATTGTCTTCATACTGGTCGGCGGTGAGTTTGAAGGTGTTAGTTTGAGCACCACCTTCAACGGTGACATTTTTTGTTTCGCTTTGTTGTTGCGAAACTACAGCAGTTACTGTAGTACGTCCAAATTGCATCTTTGTTTTTACACCAAATAAACTCTGGCTACCCTGAATAAGAGTTGAATTCAAAGGAAGGTTAACATTACCCACCTCCAATAATTTTATAATTTCATCCTCTTTCCCTTCATACTTAAGCTGGATTTTGTTTTCGAAATCAAAGCTCGATTCTGTATTATAATTGGCTTTAAATTCGATTTTATCACCCACTTTGGCAATGACGTTCATTTGAATTTTTTCCTGAAAGTCGAAGTTGACTGTTTTTCTTTGTCTTACAGCTAAGCTAGGATCATCATTTTTATTGGTTCGAATTCCAAAAATCAATTCGGCCGAGCCGTTAGGGCGAACATCAATTGTACTACCGCCAAATACTTTATCGAAAGCCTCTCCACCAATGTAGATGGAAGGTATTATTCCATCGCCTGTTTCCCCCTTTGTGCTCAAAGATTTTTCACGCCAGTAATTGTTCAGAGCTCGAGAAGCGTCATACTCCAAATATTCTTCAAAATCCATTACAATAGGAGGTCGTATTTGAAGCGAACCAATACTTTCCGTTAGTATATATTGCTTTGATTCTCCATCATACTCAACATCAACCTTTATGCTGGAAGGATTACGTAAAAACAATTGATGTTCGGGTGTAGGGGGCGAATAAATTTCTCTATCCTTAAAAGGATAGCGCAAGGGAATGGTATCGGGGGGCAGAAAAAACGAAGAAGAATAATCAATCGCAGAAGCTTGGAGATAATTTGGAACAGAGCTCAAGAAAACTATCCATGAGCTTAAAATTACAAAATAACGTATATGTTGTACTGAAAAAGTTTTCAAGCCGACTTAAAGTTTTGTTCTACAACATCTTTAGTGCTTCCTTGATTAACTCTTCCACCGAGATGGAATCTCCGCGGGAGGAAATAATCTTTTCTAAAGCCCGTTGAGCTAATGATTTATTAAAGCCCAAAACAACTAAACCTGATAACGCTTCTTCTAAATTTCTATTGCTTAATAGAGGTAAACTTCCTTGAGAAGTTGTCACCTTGCCCAATTTATCTTTTAATTCGATGATGATACGCTGAGCCGATTTAGTTCCAATTCCCTTTACTCTTTTCAGAATTTCTTCATTTCCACTTGCAATAGCCGAAATTAATTCAATAGGAGTCATGGAAGAAAGTATCATGCGAGCAGTATTTGGTCCTATTCCAGATACAGTGATGAGATGCCTAAACAACATCCGTTCGTTTTCATCGGCAAAACCATAAAGTACCTGCGCATCTTCACGCACAACCAAATGCGTGTAAAGCCGAATCCTTTCCTTCCCTTTGATACTCGAAAATGTATTCACTGATATATTTACCTCATATCCTATTCCATTACAGTCAATTACCACAAAAGCAGGGTTTAATTCGGTTATTTGTCCTTCAAGATAAGCGTACATAAATTTACCAGGAATTGGAGGTTTTAGTAAAACGAGAGTAAAAATGAACTTCCTCAGCCCACAAAATTACAATTTTCCAGTTGTGGAATAAAATCATTGTTTACTTCAACATTATCAACCTCTCCGATTAGGTTGAATTTTAAAATTAATTTTGCAGTTGATAGTATCTATGAACCCATGCGAATAAGAAATTTCTTTTTATGGCTTTTACTTGTTTTATGCAATTATGGATTATCGTCTCAAACAATCACCCATGATTGGTGGGATGAGGCCAAAAGAATTGAAAGATACGAAGGACAAATCATAGACACACTTAAAGAAGGCCACTGGACAACTTGGTATCCGGATGGAACAAAGGAATCGGAAGGTGAATATATCAATGGAAAAGCTGTTGGCCAATGGAAATTCTGGTATCCTAACGGAAACTTAAAGTCAGTTCTTAATGTCGAGAATGGCCCTTGTTGGTTGTATCATCAAAATGGGAAAATAAGCATGAAATGGGAAAATACAGAGGGGAAGCGCAATGGAATGCTCGAAGAGTACGATAGTGTTGGGCAGTTGATTCGTCGCATTCCTTTCATAATGGGCCTAAAACACGGTTTTTCCGAGTCATTTTATCCATCAGGACAAAAATCTTTTGAAGGCACTTACAAAAACGATAGCCTCGATGGAAAAGCAATTTGGTATTATCCACAAGGCAATAAGGAAATGGAAGGAAACCTACACAATGAGCTTCAGGAAGGATGGTGGGTTTTTTATCACCCCAGTGGATTAAAAGGCAGTGAAGGAGAATTTATAAAAGGGAAAAGAAATGGGAAATGGATATTTTATTACGAAACTGGTGAAAAGTGGCGTGAAGGTGAATACTTAAACGACCAACGTCAAGGCCATTGGATAACCTTTTATGAAACGGGGGCAAAATTCCAAGAAGGTGATTTTATCAATGATAAAGAAACAGGCTTATGGGTGAATTACTATGATAATGGAAAGATCAATTATCGTGGTTATTTTGTTGATGGACAAATGGATGGTTTATGGGAAGCCTGGTATGAGGATGGTAAAATGAGATATCAGCATCATTATGCCTTGGGCTCGGCCCATGGGAAATGGATTTATTTCTATCCTAACGGCAAGAAGAAATATGAGGGATATTACCTAAATGGCAAAAAGAATGGTCTATGGATAGAATATTATGAGAATGGTGCTATTGAGCACAAAGCCAATTATATGGAAGGTCGAAAAAACGGAACAGCCTATTTTTATGTAGCAAATGGCTTATTAGTTCGCCAACAGAATTTTCTGAATGATGATCCTCACGGAGATTTTATCTCTTTTCATCCAAACGGTGAAAAGGCCAACGAAGGCGCTTATTATAAGGGCATACCAATTGGGATATGGAAATTCTATGATGAAAATGGAAATCTGGTGATGTCGAAAACATATAATAATTCTTTCCCCTCAGGGAAGAACGCCAAAACCACCAAGAAGAATTAGAGAATGCTTGATGGCGATTTGAAGCCATTTGAATGCTCACACAACAGAAAAAGCCAAGGGCAACGCTCAGGCTTTTTTCAAAGTAAAACCAAAAGTGGTTCCTACTCCAAGAGTACTGCGTACATTTACTGTTTGGTGATGAGCTTCGATGATATGCTTTACTATAGCCAGGCCAAGACCGGTTCCTCCCATATCTCTCGAACGGCCTTTGTCAACCCGGTAAAACCTTTCAAAAAGGTGAGGAATATCATTCTGAGCTATGCCCGGCCCATCATCAGTAATCTCAACAAGAATGTTCTCGTCCATATCGAAAAAACTTATCTTAATATGCCCACCCGTTTTCTTACCATATTTTATGGCGTTATCTATCAAATTGGTAACTACTTGAAGAATTCTTTGTCGGTCGGCTAAAACGTATATAGGGCGCTCTAAATTATAGTTGATAAACACCTCACAATCTCTTTTTTTTGCCTTCATTTCAAGAGATTCAACGGCTTCACGAGCTACATCGACAAGATTAAATCGATTGAGATTGAGTTTTAATTCGTTGGACTCTAGCAGATTGATGGTTTCCAAATCTTCGATAATAGCAATCAAGCGGTTAATGCTCTTCTCGGCTTTCGCAAGATAAGTGCGGTTAATGGTTGGGTCTTCCAATCCTCCATCTAGTAAAGTGAGAATATACCCCTGAATGTTAAAAACAGGCGTCTTTAATTCATGCGAGATGTTCCCAATATATTCTCTACGATATTTCTCAAGGCCCTTTAAATTTTCTATCTCGGCCTTTCTTTCATTGCTCCATTCGGTTACTTCCCGTTGAACATCCTCTATGGAATGAGCATCAATGGTTTGCTTCGGATCAATATCTTTGGGAACTTTCTGACTATGAATGGTTTTATAAATAACCCTTATCTTGCTAAAAATAAATTTATCCACAAATAAAAGTGTTATAAAATATACAGCTACCCAAATGCCCACACCCAAACCAAAAAACAGAAAGCCTATGGTTTGTTGAAATACCAACCATATAATCAAAACAAAAATTGCATAAACCCCTATTACAGAAAATGCGGTCAAAGAAGCAACTTTACGAGAATCGGAAAACCGAAATATATTTTTCATGCAGGATGAACAGCAACTTTGATTTTATTAAAAAACCCATCACGATAAGTCGTCATTCTTATTTTCGAATTTATAACCTATTCCTTTCACGGTTGTAATAATAGATAAACCAAGTTTTTCACGAATCTTTCTTATGTGTACATCGATGGTTCTTTCGCCGACTATGACATCATTGCCCCAAACCTGTTCGAAAATCTCCTCTCGAGTAAAGACCCTTTCGGGTTTTGAAGCCAGCAAACTAAGCAATTCGAATTCTTTTCGAGGGAGAATAATTTCTTCGCCCTTGCTAATCACCATATATTTTTCGCGATCGATGATTAGATTATCAAAATGAAGAATCCTTCCCGATTCTGGTGTTTGCAAACGACGAAGCAAAGCTTTTATTCTGCTAATTAGTACTTTGGGTTTAATAGGTTTTGTAACGTAATCATCGGCACCTGCCTCAAATCCAGCTATTTGAGAATAATCTTCACCTCTGGCTGTAAGAAAAACGATTAACATTTCATGGGCCGAAGCAATCTTTCGAAGTTCCTGACAAGTTTCCATTCCATCTATGCCAGGCATCATCAAATCGAGTAAAACTAAATGAGGCCTGTTTCCATTCACCTTTTCTATAGCCTCGACTCCATTTCTTGCCGTTGAAACAATAAAACCTTCTCGCTCTAAATTATATCCCAAAAACTCGAGTACATCAGGCTCATCATCAACCACCAAAATTTTATACGCCGAAGTTTCCATGCCACAATAATAACATTTGAATGATTAAAATTCATGCTTTGCGCAAATGTAATGTTTTTATTGACAACTAACTCTTTCTAAAATCCAATTCTAATAATAGTCGTCTAAAAGAAAAAGATGCTTAAAAAATAAACTCAAACGAGTTCATTCGAAGATATTCTAATTCATTAAAAACATTATTTTTGTACTAATTTACCGGCAAAGCCTCATAAATTCCACCACTATATGAGCAATTGGTTAGAAGATGCAGAAAGACATGCACAAAGAGGGAATGGCGAAGAGCAATCGGAACGCCTGAAAGTGAGAATCGATAGAGTAAAGGAGAATTACGAGAAGAATGCGCAAACTTACAACGCTTTCATTAATAGCATAAAAGGCTTAGTTAATCGTGCAAATGCTCTACCTGCAGAATATCGTGTTCCTTTTGGAAGAATTAAGCACAAAACCAAACAAACACGCCTCAATAATTATTTGAACATTTTTTCAAGCAGCCGGCGTATTCGTCTTAGCTCTAAGAAAGGATTATTGGGAAAATTATTCCCAACTCACTATAAACACATTAGGGTGATATTTATCAGTGTTTCTAAATATCTCGACAGAATAGACCTCGAAATCAGGGAAGATATGCTTGAACGAAAACGTATGAATGAAGATGGCCATACCGGCAAACCTCATCGCAAAAATGAGAAAGAGCGTACTGATTTGCTCATTCACCTTGATTTTAAATTACTTAACGAAGAACTGGCTCAAAAAATTATAGACTATCTTGCTTTTAAATGTGAAGTAAAACAAATTCCTCTCCCCTTCGATGAGGCTATTTATTTTTAATGCACTTCAGCTCTCCATAGATATTGATTCTTACATCCAGTGTCTTTTCTTGAAATAAAACAACATAAAAGCCGCTAAAGCCACCATAATGGCCGCAATAATATGAAAAGCATATTTGTTCTCTTGAAAAGGGAGCAAGATGTTCATGCCATAAATACTGGTAATGAAGGTTAAAGGCAATACAACAGTAGAAACTAAGGTGAGGGTCTTTACTATTTCGTTTGTCCGGTTGGTTTGTAAAGAATCGAAAGTTTTCGAATAACCTTCAATCAATTCCGAATAATCCTCAATTAGGTCCCAGATTTTTTGATAATAGTCGAGTATATTGCCCCAATACTCTTCCATGCTTTCGGCAAAACTCTGAATTTCGCCCGTTTCGAATTTATTGAAAACTGGAAGTTGAGGTTTATAAATTGTATTCAAAATGATAATATTTCGGCGAGTGATAGAAATAGATTCTATGGTTTGCAGGGTTTTTCGTTCAAAAAGCATACGGCCAGCTTGATCGACCTGATCACCCACATACCTCACTAAAGTGTAACTTTCTTTCATTAAATATTCTAATATCCTATAAAGTAAAGCATCACTGGTAGCAAAATCAAGATCAATATGTTGTTCGATTTTCTGACGTGTTTTTAAGAAAAACTCCGACACCTCAGAATGAATCTTCCCCATTGTAATCACGTAATCCTTACCCCAGAATATTTTTTCTTCTCGTGTGCGGACAAAATTCCGGGTCTTGTCAAAATATGGAAAATGTAAAATAAGAAAGTAATAATCGTCGTAGATATCAATCTTAGGCCGCTGATTTACCAAACTTCTGCAGTCTTCAATATCCAATGGATGAAAATGGAAATGCTCAAGAAGAAAACTAAAATCCTGCTCTGAGGGATTAAGAATATGATGCCACTTGAGTGTTCCAATCCGGTTGGTTTCGATCATAACCCTGGTTTTAGTATTAGTATTAATATTGATTTGGTCTACATGCCCCTTCAATTTTTAAAACTTTGCAAAATTAGAGTAAATAAATCATAACTAATTGCTTTGGGCCAATTTATTATAAAGATTTTGGCCTTGTTTTAATAAAAAGTTTACTGATAAAAACCTAAGGAAAGATTGAATTGAATAACGATATGCAAACCTCTTTCCAGTCCAAAACGATAAGCCACAATCAAAAAAAGCGCTAAAAAAAGATAAAGCCATGCCAACGAAGTCTTCGAATGCGAACTTCGTTTTTTCAACTCAGATGGTCGACTTTTATGGTTGAAAAGTGAAGGGATTACCAAGAAAGCCATGGCGCCCAAAATAATGATATCATAAAGTAGAATATTCTCATGTTGAGGAATTCTATTAGGAATCTTAATCCAAAGCATTAAAATAGAACCTAAAAACCAGGGAATAATCATCTGGCTCAATATGAAAAAAGAACGATTGTAACGATTGATTCTTTGGACTGATCCACTGGTTGACAGAATTTGTGGAGTTGCTTTCCAGCCCAAATATGTCAATACTCCCAAAGCCACCAACGAGAAGAATATTTTTAGCGGAATCCCCATATAAAGCCAGTTGGCAACATACCCAAATCCTTGCTCCGTAATGACACCGGCCACAAAAGCTCCCAAAAACATGTTCAACGAATGTAATGCGAGCCATAAAAAAAACAGCTTTGTTGCAGGATTTTTGACCTTACGCATGACCCACCTATACCATATCAACCCCAAAATTAAAGAAACAAATGGCCCTGCAAGCGTGATCATGATGATGTTGAACGAAGTCCATAAATTTGAAGCATCACCAATAGGAAACATCACTTCATAATAATACATAACTGAATCTATCCCGAAATGAGCCGCCATAAAAATAACAGCCATCTGATAAATTAAATAGGCCACTATGTAGGATATTATGAAAACAAGAGTAGACTGAATCATGTAAGCCACGTATCGCTGAATACGCATAGGTTTGCGTTCTTCTTGCTTCACCGTTTCGCTTTCAAAATATGGATCATAAGGAACAGACCTGAGATTTAAAAAATATAAAAAATTATACAAGGGCTCTTTGATATAACCAAAATGCCTTTGAAAATATAAACCAAGCTTTCTGGATTTTTTATGTTTCTTATGCTTTGAGTGCTGATGACCGGAGGGATGCTGTCTATGATGAATAGACGTTGGTTGTGGAGAATTAGGACTTGCGTTGGATTCAGAAGTTTTATCATCAGGGCTCGGTAAAACTTTATTCTCAATTGTTTGTTCCTTTTCCAAAACAGGAATTGAAACCTCTACAGGCTTATCCGACAAATTATCGCTTTCAATAAATTCAGTTTCAGAAATGTTTAAGTCCTTTTCATACGATTCGTGTTGGATATAGGAGAATTGTGAAAATTGCCTTTTAGATTTTTTCTTCCTTTTCTTTAGCCCTATCGTTATTAATATTTTATTCCATAAGCTGGAGGAGTGATGCCGTCTCGAAGAAGAATGCCTTGAGGACTCTGCCATCTGAAATTCTGTTATCAATATTTACTGTAAAGCTATAAATATCTTTTAAAACAATTTAACCTCCTTCATTTAAGCTTCAACCACTAACATAATATTCATTAAATTCTTCATTTGGAATATTTCTTTCATATCTCCAACTTTATTCTGAATGCCATAAACCGAGCTCTAATTACCGAAAAAAATCATTTAATGTAGGCAATAAACAATTGATATACAAAAGAATAGCTGAAATTTTAGAGTAAGTTATAACAAGCAACTGATTGAGGTATAATGTTATAAATCTATTGTTTTAGCCTTTTAAATGCAGGTGCATACGTTTTCAGAAATAAAGCATATCAACAACTTAACTGCAATTTATAGATAGGAAACAAATATTCTTGTTGATTTAAACCCTTGCTATTCTTTTGTATCTACTTCATATACTTTAAGTTTTGTTTCTAAAAGAGTGATGCTTTTGTCTTATTCAACGAGGTATGAACGATACAGAGAATTGGGCGGGCATAACTCTTTTCATACCTTTGTGAGCCAATTTCGGATTTATCCAACAACATTAATATGATGAGGAAATTTTATAATATTTTATCTTATTGGATGATATTTTGTCTGTTTCTATTGTTGGGGTTTAAGGCTTGGTCACAAGAAGCAAGCATAAGGGGATTCGTTTACGAGAAAGAAAGTGGTGAACCTGCTATTTTTGTAAACGTCTTTCTCGAAAAAACAACGCTTGGCTCAGCAACCGATGTAAATGGATACTTTATCATCAACAATATTCCTGCTGGTTCATATAATCTTATGGTAACTGGTATAGGATATGACAGTATTAGCGTGCCTATCAAGTTAAATAAGGGCGAATTAATTTCTCATAAACTCTATATTTCTAAAAAATCTGTTGCAATAGAAGGAGTAAATATTTCGGCCGAAAGGGAAGCAGCTCGAACTGAAACTCGAACTTCGGTGGTTAAGGTTACTCCTCGTCAAATTAAGCAAATACCAAGTATAGGAGGACAACCCGACTTGGCTCAGTATCTCCAAGTTTTACCCGGAGTAGTATTTACTGGAGACCAGGGTGGCCAACTGTATATTCGCGGAGGAGCACCCATCCAAAATAAAGTTCTCCTCGATGGAATGGTCATTTACAATCCTTTTCATTCCATCGGTTTATTCTCGGTATTCGACACTGATATTCTTCGAAATGCCGACATTTATACAGGAGGATTTGGGGCTGAATTTGGAGGTAGAATTTCTTCGGTTATGGACTTAACTACCCGTGATGGCAACAAAAAACGTTTGAGTGGGAAAGTAGACGCTACTACCTTTGGTGCTAAATTATTGCTCGAAGGCCCTATAAGCAAACAAAAGGAAGATAACTCAGGAAGTTCGTCATTCATTTTATCCGTTAAAAATTCTTATCTCGAACAAACCTCAAAGTCACTATACAAATATGTCAACGAAGAAGGACTTCCTTTCAACTTTTTCGATATTTATGGCAAAGCATCATTCAATGCTGATAATGGAAGCAAAGTCAACTTGTTTGGTTTCAATTTTACCGATCAGGTAAATAACTATAAGGCTTTATCCGACTTTCACTGGAATGCTTTAGGTGCAGGAGCCAATTTCATCGTTATCCCAGGCAAAGCTCCTGTTTTGCTCGAGGGTGTATTTTCTTACTCTAATTACAAAGTTAGTTTGGAAGAGACCGGCAAAAACGATCGCACAAGCCAAATTGGAGGTTTTAACGCAGGCCTTCATTTCACCTATTTTATCAATAAAGATGAATTACGCTATGGCTTCGAATTTCAGGGATTTAATACAGATTATTACTTCTTCAATTCCCTCAATCGAATTATTCAGCAAAAAGAAAACACTACCGAAATTGGACCTTATGTAAAATATAAGATGACTCGCGGAAAATTTCTCATTGAACCCGGATTTAGGCTTCAATGGTATGCCTCGTTGAGTAATACTTCACCCGAGCCACGCCTGGCTGTTAAGTACAATGTAAATGACTTTATTAGAATTAAAGCAGCTGGTGGTTTATACTCCCAAAACCTCATCAGTGCAACAAGCGACCGCGATGTGGTTAATCTCTTCTATGGATTTCTTTCGGGCCCGGATAACTTACCCGAAGAATTCGACGGGAAAAAAGTTAAAGATAAACTGCAAAAAGCATGGCATGCCATAGGAGGAATAGAACTCGATTTATCCCGTAATGTAACTGTCAATATCGAAGCCTATTACAAAAAATTTACTCAACTGACCAACATCAACCGTAATAAGATTTTTGATGATACTGAAACATTTGCCGATCAGCCTGATGAGTTGAAAAACGATTTCATTGTCGAAACTGGTGATGCAAAAGGCCTCGACCTATCTCTGAAATTCGAAAAAGACAGATATTATTTCTGGGGAGTTTATTCCTTAGGATATGTAAGTCGTTTCGACGGAAAAGTTACTTATAACCCTCATTTCGATAGGCGACATACAGTTAATTTGGTTGCTTCGGTTTATCTTGGACCTGCCCGAAACTGGGAACTTAGTTCTCGCTGGAACTTTGGTACTGGCTTCCCCTTTACTCAGAGCCAAGGCTATTTCGAAAAAATAAATTTCGAAAATGGGATCTATTCTAATCCAGCCATCGAAAATGGAAATTTAGCTATATTGTATTCCGATTTAAACAAAGGCCGATTGCCAGTTTATCATCGCCTAGATATCAACTTGAAGCACAAATGGGAGCTCGGTCAATATTCCCAATTAGAACTCAATGTAGGTGCTACCAATATCTACGATCGCGACAATATCTTCTATTTCGACCGTATTGCCTTCGAACGCGTAAATCAATTGCCTATTATGTACAATATAGGCCTTACTTTCTCTTTTTAAATAGCATCATTCCATAAAAGCTTCACTCAGTCGGTTCCAATCTTCCAACGAAAGAGAAATATCGCAAGCTTTTGCATTTTCTTTCAAATGTTTTACTGAACCGGTTTGGGGAATAGCAAATATATTTTTTTGAGCAATGAGCCAGCTAAGCGCAATCTGAGCCGGGGTGGCATGATATTTTTCGGCTATACTTTTCATTACGTTGTTTGTAGATAATTTCACGTAATTGGTTTTCCCCAATGGGCGCCATGCAATCACTGCAATTTGATGTTCCTGACAATAAGGAATAATTTCCTTCTCCTGATTATGGGTATAAACTCCCTTATTCCTCGTTAAAAGGCTATATTCTATCTGCACTGCCGAGATAGGTACTGAAGAAATTTTCTCAGCTTCTTTTATCATTGAGATATCGAAATTGCTCAAACCAATAGCTTTTACTCGTTTTTGCTCCACCAGCCGATTCATGGCCATAAGGGTTTCCTCTAATGGTACATCAGGATTGGGATGATGAATAAGGTACAAATCGATGTAATCGGTTTGAAGCCGACGAAGACTATTCTCGAACGAAAACAATACATCTTCAGTATGCAGATGCGTGAGCCATACCTTGGATGTAATAAACAACTGCTGACGTGGAAATTCTTTTATGGCTCGACCAACAATTTCTTCGGTATGACCGTTGCCATACATCTCGGCAGTATCTATATGTGTTAAGCCATTTTCAACAGCGCTCTTTATGATATTTATCCAATGCTGATCAAAAGAATAATCGGCATATTCGCGACCACCCATCTCCCAAGTACCTAATCCAATAGCCGCAACATCATAATCAGAAATTTTTTTGTAAATCAATGCTTTAAATTAGTTAGATTTTGCGGAATAGAAAATCTAAAAATAGAACCCTTACCAGGTTCTGAAATAATCTTCAATTCTCCACCATGTATTTCGATAAATTCTTTGCATAATCTGAGTCCTAAACCATGCCCTTTTTCATAAGCAGTTCCTGGGGTTGAATAAAATTGAATAGGATCTAATATTTTTTCAACTTCCTCAGTCGCAATGCCTTTACCTTTATCCATTATTTCAAAAACCATACTATCCCTTTCATTGTGATGCAAGATCTCGATCTTTCCACCTTCATAACTGTATTTTAATGCATTAGAAATTAAATTGCGAAAAATTAAATGCAGCATGTTCTCATCAGCAAAACAAATCAAGCTTTCTTGAATGTGATTGATAATGTCGATTTTTTTCTCTTTTTGCATTCTCTGAAAAAGATTCAGAATATCCCCGATGATAATGGATACATCCACATTATGCGGATTATAATCGATCCCTTCTATTTGATTCTTTGCCCATGACAATAGGTTTTTCAATAGATCGAGAGTAGAAGAAGCGGCATTGAGAGATTCCTGAAGAAAATCGAACCGCTCTTCATCACTCAGTCTTTCCTCCATAAGAAGTTTAAGGGCATTTTCTATATTAAGAATAGGACCAATTAGGTCATGTGAAATGATAGAAAAAAGCCTATCCCTGACTGCCAGTGCCTCTTTAAGCTCCCGATTCATCAGCTCAAGTTTTTTCTGTTGCGTTACAATAGTTAAATGGGCTTTTACCCGAGCTAAAACCTCTTCTTTATGAAATGGCTTAGTGATATAATCAACTCCGCCCATTTCAAAACCTTTCAAAATATCTTCTTTCGAAATTAGTGCACTAATAAAAATTACAGGAATATCACGTGTGATTTCCGATTCCTTTAATCGTTTGCAAACCTCATAACCATTCATTTCAGGCATCATCACATCCAGAAGAATCAAAGAAGGTGGGTCATTCATGCATAAATTCAAACATTCTTTACCTTGAGTTGTAGTTTTACATGAAATATCAGCACGTTGAAGAATATTCTGCAGATAAACAAGATTATTCTCGTTATCATCTACAATTAACACCCAATTTGAAGGATTCTTAATCATAAAAATAGAATTTTGTAGCTAACCCAATAAAAGTTGACGAATAGACTGATTGTTAGGTTGAATAATTCCTTTCGAGGTAATTAAGCTATGGATGTATGAAGATGGAGTGACATCGAAAGCCGGATTCAAGGCTTTAGATCCCGGAGAAGAAATTCTAATTTTTCTTAAGTGGTCATTCTCATCTAAACCTTCCATCTGAGTTATTTCTTCAGCAGGTCGGTGTTCGATGGAAATGCAAGAACCATCCAGACACGAAGGATCGAAAGTTGACAAGGGAGCCGCGACATAAAAAGGTACACCAAAATTTTTGGCTACTATGGCTTTTTCGAAAGTCCCAATTTTATTGGCCGTATCTCCATTCAAAGCAATACGATCGGCACCCATAATCAACAAATCAACCTTATGGTTCGATAACAGCCAAGCCCCGGCATTATCTGCAACAATTACATGTGGAATACCTTCGTTTTGCAATTCCCATGCTGTAAGTCTTGACCCTTGCAAACGTGGCCGTGTCTCGTCTACGTAAACAAATATCTTTTTACCGTTACGATGTGCTAAATAAATGGGTGCCAATGCACTCCCCCAATCTACAAAACCTAACCAACCAGCATTACAATGTGTTAGCACATTACAGGTATCGAACATCAAACTTTCTCCATAAATAGCGATAGCTTTTGCTTCCTCTTCATTCTCAAAGGCTATTCGTTGCGCTTCTTCTATTGCTGCCGCAGTACCAAAGGCAATTCCAGCATTCATTACCCTCTCGGTTGCATAAAATAAATCACGTGCAGTAGGTCGTGTTTGTTCAATGTCTTGACGGGCTTTCCATAAATATTCTTCTCCTCCTACCTGAGGTGATTGAATAAATGCCAAGGCCATGGCATAACCAGCCGCAACTCCTATTGCTCCAGCTCCTCTTACATTCATGTTCACAATTGCCTTGCATATTCCTTCCCAGTTCTCTAATTCAATGATTTCGAAACGAAAAGGTAATAAATTTTGATCAATCAGCTTCACCTTCTCCCCTTCCATCCAAATGGTTTTGTAATTCTTACCATTTACTTTCATGTTATCAACCTTATTTCTTGAACTTTAACAAGTATTGCTTCGATTTACTACCCCATCCCGCCTTCGAACGATTATCTACAATAAAAATCTTTAAATCGGCCTGAGACTCATACTTCACTGGGAAAAACATACCATCCTTGAATACTTGCGATTCATATTTTACAAAACTGACCAAGAAATTGGCCTGAGATTCATACGCAACTACGAATACTTTCAGAACAGCTTGTGAGGGGTAATCTACCTTATAAACCCTTTGTGCTCGACCAGAAATTGCTTGAATACCCAATACAAAAGAAAAAAACAGCATAAAGTTTATTTGTTTCCACATGAACCGCATTTGCGCAGAATATTCAAGTTAGATTGAATGACTAATTTTGTACACCGTTTCAAAATTACGGAATAATTATTGGCTTTTCACTCATGCACTCTAAACTAAAGAAGAAAAATTAATTGGAAAGGCTTAAACAAATAGAGATCATGTCGCCAGTAGGTTCATTCGAATCGTTAATGGCTGCTATTCAGGGAGGGGCAAATGCAGTATATTTTGGGGCAAGTAAGCTCAACATGCGCTCGAGGTCTTCCACTAATTTTACCTTATCCGATTTGAATGAAATTTCAACCATTTGCAAAGAGAATGGCATAAGGTCATATTTAACCTTAAACTCAATCATCTATGATGAAGAATTACAGGAAATGCAAAATATTGTGGATACAGCCAAGGAATCGAGTATTTCGGCCATCATCGCCTCCGATCCTTCAGTTATTAGCTATGCGGCTCAAAAAGGAGTTGAAGTTCATCTTTCTACCCAATGTAATGTTACCAATATAGAAGCCGTTAAATGGTATTCACGTTATGCCGATGTTATTGTACTGGCCAGAGAACTAAACCTACAACAAATAAAGCAGATTGTTGATGCAATTAATTCATACGATATACGCGGACCATCGGGAAATCTTATCGCTATCGAAATTTTTGTGCATGGAGCTTTGTGTATGGCCATATCTGGCAAATGTTATCTAAGCCTACACAGCATGAATTCTTCGGCTAATCGGGGAGCATGCTTGCAGATTTGCCGTCGAAGATATGATGTTACCGATAAGGAAACAGGAACAGTTCTTGAGGTTGATAATGAATACATCATGTCGCCAAAAGATTTATGCACTATAGGTATCTTAGACCAGATTCTGGCTACAGGAGTGAAGGTTCTAAAAATTGAAGGCCGGGGCAGATCGCCTGAATATGTCAAAACAGTTACCCAAGTATATCATGAAGGAGTTGAAGCAGTTCTAAATCGAACATTCTCCCAAAAGAAAGTAAGCGAATGGACTGAACGTCTTCGCACAGTATATAATCGAGGATTCTGGGAAGGATATTACCTAGGCAAAGAATTGGGCGAATGGACTCAACAACATGGTTCGCAGGCCACCATCAAAAAACATTATCTTGGCAAAGTCCTCAATTATTTCTCTAAATTGGGTGTAGCCGAAGTAAAACTCGAAACAAGCGATTTGAAAACTGGAGATAAATACTCCATCAATGGCCCGACCTCAGGAGTAGTAGAAGGTACAGTAGATGAAATTAGGCTCGAATACGACAATATTCCTCTTGCATCGAAAGGACAGATATGTTCCTTCAAGGTAAGCGCTCCCGTTAGAAGAGGTGATAAAGTCTTTCTATTGATAGAAAATTCACAATCCATCATTTGAACAGGTAAAGCAGAATTAGTGCAATCCCTAAAATAATTAAGAAATAAACCCAATACGAGGTTTCGCTCATTTCACCTTTCGATTTGCCTGCTTTTTTACCAGGTAGTGGAGTGACATGTTTATTAGTATAGTTTTTCGATGTTTTTGCCATAATAATGAAGAGGAAGAGGATGGAATTGATGCCAATAAATTTCTTGTAAAGTTATCAAGAAATTTTCTTTATTATAACAATCTTATAAAAATAAATTAACTTCAAGCTGTAAAACAAAAAAGCCCTAAGCATTTCAATTAAATGATTGAAGCTGAATATCCTTATCTTTGCACCCCAAAATTTATACGTAATGGCATTAAGTGAACAGGAGATCATCAGGCGACAAGCGCTTCAGGAATTAATCAATTTAGGAATCGATCCTTATCCCACAGGTGTATTTCACGTAAATGCATCGGCAGATGAAATCTTGACAAAATATAATCCACAACTCAATAATTATCAGGAAGTTTGCATAGCAGGAAGAATAATGTCGCGAAGAGTAATGGGTGCAGCTTCATTCTTAGAACTTCAGGATTCTACAGATAGAATTCAATTGTACGTCAAACGTGATGATCTGTGCCCAAATGAGGATAAAACCTTCTACAACATTGTTTTTAAAAAACTGCTCGATATTGGCGATATTATCTGGGTAAAGGGCTTTGTGTTCACCACTCAGATGGGAGAAATTACTATACACGTTAAGGAGCTTAAGTTGTTAGCAAAATCGTTACGACCACTTCCTATTGTAAAAGAAAAAGAGGATAAAGTATATGATGCTTTTCAGAATCCCGAGCAAAGATATCGTCAAAGATATCTCGATCTGATCGTCAATCCACATGTAAGGCAAATATTTATCAAGAGAACGCAAATGGTTAATTCTATGCGGAATTTTCTGAATTTGAAAGGTTACCTTGAGGTTGAAACACCCATTCTTCAACCCTTATATGGAGGAGCTGCTGCCCGCCCTTTCAAAACCTATCATAATGCTTTAGATACGTCCCTTTACCTCAGAATAGCCAATGAACTTTATTTGAAACGCCTGATTGTCGGGGGATTTGATGGAGTTTACGAATTCTCTAAAGATTTTCGCAACGAAGGAATGGACCGATTCCATAACCCCGAATTCACTCAGATGGAACTCTATGTAGCCTATAAAGATTATTACTGGATGATGGATCTGGTGGAAGAAATGGTCGAAAAAATTGCTTTAGACCTTCATTCATCCACACAAATTCTGGTGGGCGATCATGTTATCGATTTCAAACGACCATGGAAAAGATTCACAATGGCGGGTATCATTCAAGAATTTACGGGCATCGACATATCTAACATGGATGAAACCCAACTTCGTCACACTGCGGCTCACTTAAACGTTGAGATTACCGAGACAATGGGAAAAGGAAAAATCATAGATGAAATCTTTGGTGAAAAATGTGAACCTTATTTAATTCAACCCACATTTATCATGGATTATCCTATCGAAATGTCGCCTCTAGCCCATAAACATCGTTCGAAAATTGGCTTGGTGGAAAGATTTGAAGCAATTTGCAATGGAAAAGAAATTTGTAATGCTTTTTCAGAATTAAATGACCCAATCGATCAGCGCCAACGCTTCGAAGCACAATTAGAATTAGGACGAAGAGGCGATGAAGAATCAATGGTGTTAGACGAAGATTTTTTAAGGGCACTCGAATATGGTATGCCGCCAACAGCAGGCCTTGGAATTGGGATAGATCGTCTGGCAATGATCATGACCAATTCTCCATCCATTCAGGAAGTGATTTTATTCCCACAGATGCGGCCTGAAAAAAGTCAGGAAACCACTCCATCCAGTGATTTGGAAGACACAGACATACCGCATGAATGGATTCCATTGCTTATTCAGGCAGGTTACACGAACAGAGAAGCATTGAGGAAGGCAAATCCCAGCACTCTTTTCAACCAATTAGGAGGCTTACGTAAGAAAAATAAGATAAATATTCCCATGCCATCGTTGGATCAAGTAAAACAATGGATCGCTAGTTGCTAATTATTAATGTTTTTGAATTTTTATGGTTGTCACCTCACCTTTTTCATTCTTTAAAACTATGAGGTAAACTCCAGTCTTGAGCCCGCTAAGGTCGATTCTGGTTGTTCCTATCTTCACCTTTATATCATCCAATAGCAATCTTCCTGAATAATCGAAGAGTCTGGCATTCCAACCCGATTGAGTCGAAAATAATGAAACTTCATTTTCAAACGGATTCTGACTCACCACAAAAGGAAAATTCCCCGAAGGTGAATATTCTTCTATAGCCTGCAGATTCCCCGAATAGTAGCTTGCACTGTAGGGTGTACCATATTGGTCAACTACTAACTGCATGAATGGATGAATAGAATTGGCGGTAAACCAGTTGTACATTGTATCTGTAGTTATCATTGGGAAGCCTGGAACTGGAATCCATCCGAAAAATGGCACTTTGGTCCATGCACTGTCAATTCGAGTGATTATACCTTCCTCGAGCAAGGTCTCCGGGAATCCACCACAGGGCAATAGCAATAATCCCCAGGCCATTACTTTACGTTGTGTAATAATTGTAGAAACCACTTTCATTGAATCAAGGGCAGGCTGTCCAAACATAGCGCCTGTGCCAAGAATACTGGCTTGGGCGGTGGATAATATACTATCCCCGTAGGTATAAGGAAACTGAAACAATTCAAGAGCAGGATTGATGGGAATGGCCATGGGCGTACCTGTGCCTGGATCGCCTATTATTCCAACCAGTTGACTTACAGATTCATCATTCTGCAAATAAACAATTTCAGTAGGACCCAGGTTAATGGCAAGGTTCGATTGTGGAAAACTCCCAAAGTATGGCGTATTGGCAGGATCCACATAAGCAATTGTATCCTGAGAGGAAGAGACAAGACTCGTAAAGTCCCAATTCACATTCTCACCGGAATGGGCAAAGTGAATACTGGTAGGATCATCCACAATTCTTATGTAGATAGATGTTCCGGGTTCGGGCCATAATGAATCGTAGAGGACCACCTGTGCACGAAGTATACAGGAGGTCAAGAGTAAAGCAAAGAAAAATATTAACTGTTTCATGAAACGATGAGATTATTCAATTTGAGATATTCGATAAGATCATTGATGATTTGAGTGTGATCAAAAGCAAGAGGAGGCAATTTCTGAATGGGAAACCAGTCCGCACGAGAAGCATCATCACCCGACGTAGGCTGACTTCTTTCAAATTCCATAAAACCATAATAAACTATTGAGATAGTACGATGCCTGGGATCACGATGTACGTCTCCATAGGTGCGAAATTGAAATAATTCGTGAGGGGCCAAACCCGTTTCCTCCTTCAATTCTCTATAGGCTGCATCAGAAAGATTCTCGTCCATATTAATAAATCCACCAGGCAAAGCCCAACTGCCTTCGAAAGGAGGATTTTTGCGTTGTATGAGCAAAATTTCTTCCTCCTCGTGATGTTTGCGAAATAAGACAACATCAACAGTAACACAGGGTCGTGGATATTCATAAGTATAGGACATTTTGAAAAAAATTAAGTGTCGATAGGAATATCTTTGGGGCTATAATGCCGTTTAAGCCACATACTTAGTCCGTCGAGCCCAGGGAAAAGAACTCTTTCGGTGATATTTGATTGATCGAGTTTATCCCTGATTTCCCATTTGAGTTCGGCTGGAATGATGATGCGGAAATAAATATCAGGGTGATTCTGCAACCAATCTCCTAAATGAGCCTTTGCAGTAGACATGAGCGATGAAAGAGCATGCTGATTCACTATGCGCTCATCCAGCGAAGGAGGTTCAAGAAAAATATTGAAAGGTTCCGATTGTAGCTCACTAAGTTTATGGAGAGAATTACAAACTTTATCGAGCATGTACGGAGTAAAAACATTCGATCCTTCCTCAAGAATGATATCGAGCAAGTTTTGTGGCAAAAACTGATTGGCCTTCACATAATTGACACACCATATCACACCGTCATCATTATATTTCAAAGGATTAGCCGTAGCAAAATGCAAGGCTACCAGAGGCGAATAAGTCCAGTCGATTAAACGGGTAGGCAATCCATGATGTTGAGCCAGAACAAGCCAATTCCACAAGGACTCACCTGCTGAATCGCGACGCGCATATTTAATAAAATTTCTCAGCAGATGACGCTCCAGCCTATCGTAAATCCCCCCAAGCCGAATAAGACTCGAAACAAGCTCATAATTTTTATCGGATAAACCACGATAAACATAAGCAGAACGATATCGTTTCAAATCTTCATCCCAAGTATCACGAAAAAGTAAATCCTGAAGATGAACCCAATTTGTAGCTACTAAGTCAGTTTGCATCTTGCTTGCTTCCTATCACTATAACAAATTCGCCCTTTAAAGGTTTAGATTTTGCCCATTCAACCAGTTCAGCCAATGTACCCCTAATGGTTTCATGAAATATCTTACTAATTTCACGCGACACAGAAACCTTCCTTTCCAATCCTAAAACTGCGGAAAGCTCTGCTAAAGTACGAAGAATTCGATGAGGAGACTCATATATAATTGTAGTTTCATCCCTCTCAGCTATACGTGTTATCCGAGTCTTTCTTCCTTTTTTTACGGGCAGGAATCCTTCGAAATAAAACCTGTCACAAGGTAAACCCGACTCGACCAAAGCTGGTATAAGAGCCGTAGGCCCTGGAAGACATTCAACCGGAATATTTTCTCTAAGGCACTCTCTCACCAATAAAAATCCAGGATCGGAAATACCCGGAGTTCCAGCATCGGAAATCAAGGCTGCCGTTTCTCCATTTCTTAGCCTTTCTATTATCTTGGGCAATGATTGGTGTTCGTTGAACTTATGATGAGAAACCAGCGGTGTTTGAATGTGAAAATGTTGCAGCAATACTCGTGACGAGCGTGTATCTTCGGCCAATATAAAATCAACTTCCTTAAGAATACGCAATGCTCTCAGCGTAATGTCCTCAAGGTTTCCTATAGGTGTCGGCACCAAGTATAATTTCGACATAATCTACCTTTAATAAATCTCATTCAGCATGCCTTCCAAGGTCATCCGTGATTGAGAAATGGATTTTTCATAAAATTAAGCAAAGAAATAAAAAAACAGCTTACATTTGCACCCCATAAAACTTTGGGGCGTTAGCTCAGTTGGCTAGAGCGTTAGACTGGCAGTCTAAAGGTCAGGGGTTCGACTCCCCTACGCTCCACATCAAGCCACAGAATGAATTCTGTGGCTTTTATTTTATGGAAAATTTATTCCCCTAAAAAAAATTCTATCTACCCGAGGGTTTTTTCATATTTCATGGTCTAACAAATTAAATTAACCTAAAAATTAAATAAGATGAAACCCAAATTGATTGTTTTATGCACAATGATGAGCCTGTTTTCGATGGTTGGTATGGCTCAGGAAACTTCAAAAAATCAGGTTCAAACCAAGGAAACTTCTATTACACCCTTAACCCCTCCTCGTTTTATAGACCAAAACAAAGATGGGGTTTGCGACAATTGGCCATCAAGAGCCGGAATACAAGGAAAAGGAGTCTTTATTGACCAAAATGGAAATGGAGTGTGCGACAACTATGAAAACCGAAGAGGTACAAGTGGGAACAGATATTTTGTCGATGCAAACAAGGATGGCGTTTGCGACAACTATCAAAGCGGTTTCTCAGGTAAACGCGGTGGACATAGAGGTTACAGAGCCACTCAACCCCTCTCAAAGTAATTATCCAATCACTCCCAATCGCTGATATGATACGGGTTGGGAATCCATTCTCCATTAATGGTTTGCTCTTCTAATGGAAACGTAATTAATTCAAAATGTTATTATTAAGTTTGCAAATAAATCATCTCGAAAACAATAGGCCATTAGTTATAAGCAGAAAATAGATGAATCCTCTTTAATAGAGGCCTTGCAAGCAGGCAACCAGGATGCATTTCGCATCCTGGTTGAACATTTTGAACCCATGATTAGGGCAATTGGATACCAACTCTTTATCGAAGAAAAAGAAGTGGAAGATTTTACCCAGGAAGTTTTCATAAAAATTTATCTCCATATCTCAAAGTTCAGCAAAAAATCTTCTTTATCAACATGGATATATCGCATAGCCCTAAATCATGGAATAAACTTGAAACATAAATATTATAACACTCCTCTTCCCCCTATTTCACATAAAATTTATGCACAAGACTTGGATTCCAACAATAACCTTCTTCATCCTAAAACTTTTAACAATTCTGTAGAAGATAAGGAAATGAGAAAAATTTTAAATCACGCCATGGATAAACTCCCCAAAGACCAGAGAGTTGCATTCATTTTAACGCATATTGAAGATCTCACCTATTTTGAAGTAGCCGAAATAATGGGAAAAACTCCAAAAGCCATTGATTCGCTTACACAACGGGCAAAAAACAATTTACGAAAATACCTTGCTAATTATTATCATTCTTAAAACTATGAAAATCGACTGTCAGAACTTTAATAAATGGTATCCACGGTATAAATCGAAGGGCTTAAATCAGCAAGAAAATTTATTGGCAAAACAACATATGTTGGGATGCATAAAATGTTCAACCTTAGCCGAAGAGATTGAATCGGCTATCGAATCAAAAGTAAATTTCGAATCCGACCCTTATTTCTTCACTCGTCTCCAAGCTCGCCTAAATGCCCAACAATCATATCCATCATCTTCTACATCCTGGATTTTTCAACCTAAACCCAGAAATATCTTGCTTTATAGTTTCAGTATCATCTTAGCTGCCCTTATGGGTTACTACATGGGAAAAATTATTCTCCCGTCTCCACCAGCCCAAGAATTAACACTTCACGAGATTTTGGCCATGGAATACGGCCTAATGGATGAGCCCGACGGGCTCTATATGATTTTTGAAGAGGGCAACTCCGAATGATTTTAAAATTTTTTAACAATCTCTTAACTTAACAAAATGGAGAAAAAATATAAGATTTGGATTTGGATACTTTTATCGGTGATCATTGCATTAATTGTGGCATTCATCACTCTGTATGCCAGAACGCAACGTATAAGCACGTATTCTACTCCAATTGAAAGGCCATTAGGCCAAGGCAGAGGAATGGTTATACAATATCTGCAACTAGATGAAAACCAGATTAACCAGTACGATCAGATTCGACACCAATACAATGCACAGATTGCATCTATACGCGATTCAATACTTTATATTCGAAAAACAATGATTCAGGAATTAAAATCAGACACTCCTGATACATTAAAATTAAATTTTCTGGCTTCAGAAGTCGGCCGACTCGAGGGCAGAATAAATATAATCATGAATCATCATCTTTTGAAGCTTAAACAAATTTGCCGCCCCAATCAATGTATTCTGTTGGATTCTTTATATGAAAGAATGTTGAATACATCTAAATTGCACCAAGGAATGAAAGGAGGGAAGGGATATAGACACAGAAGAAACCCTTACAATTGAAATTGATTATTATTACGAAATGAATAGAATAGCAAACAATTTATTTTGTAACCTCCCAACCATAATCGATGTATTCTGTCTTGTAATATTCTCCATTTATTTGAATAAGAACAAAACCTTCTTCGGTACCTCTATAATTTCCTTTCCACCAGGCACCACTAACTGCACCACCAGTTATAAAAGAAATCCCAATTATTTCCATTTTTTCATAATAATGCAAATGACCTTGTAAAACGAGACTCAACCTATGAGTCGAAAAACATTCCAAGACCTCCTTCGAATTTCCAATGACCTCCATGGGATGATTGCCAGCTAATGCTCCTTTCTCCAACTGAGCCTCAAGCGTAATTAAAGGAATGTGAGTTATGAGAATAATAGGTATTTTAGGATCAACTTTCCTCAAATCATTTTTTATGAAAGAAAGTGTTTCATCTGATGCCCATCCAATATAACCCGTGGAATCATTATACTCAATTCCATCTATCACTATAAAATGCCAACCCTTATGATCGAACGAATAATTTGGTTGGCCAATTCTCCTCTTGAAAAGATTCTTCCCATAATCTTCCCATTCTTCCTGATGCAGAGACTTGTCTTGCCAGCCCCAGATCTCGTGATTACCCATCGTATTGTATACAGGAATAGGGAGGTTGGATATTGTTCCTAAATAAAGATCATATTGTTCGAGTGCTTGCTGATAATCACAATCAAGGGCATCCATCACTAGATCACCACCCGTAATTATAAAATCAGGCTCTAACTCCATAGCTCTTCCCAATGCCTTCCTAAAACCTTCTTCAGCATGGTAATCTTTCGTGATATGAATGTCAGTCATAAACACAAACGAAAATTTTTCGGTTGGTTTCTGTGCATCCAAATTGTATAAAAAGACCAAAAAGAATCCTATACCTAACCAAATGCGTTTTAATTTTTTCATATTGTAACTTTTTCGGGGCAAATCTATTAAAAATCAAACAAAAAGAAGATAAAATTCTCGTTAAATTATTAATAAGATTAAAGTAAGTTTGCGATAAGAAGCATGGAAAATTTAGGGAGCATATTTTCGGGAATTTCATTTGGGTTGATAGCAGGCATAAGCATAGGCCCTACTTTTTTTCTTATTCTCGATCATACAATTACTCGGAGCCGAACCCAAGGCTTCTTATCGGCTGCTGGGGTCATTCTTTCTGATATTCTCATTTTTGCTTTGGCTGGAATTGGACTAGCTCAATTTATAGAACAAGATAATATCTTTTTTTACTTCGGCTTGGGAGGATCTATCATGTTGATGATTATAGGCTTATCCTTATTAATAAACACGAAGAAACATCTTCTACCACTTAGTCATAAATATAGTTCGCTTCCATTTTTACAATGTTTTCTCGTAAATACCCTCAATCCTTTTAATTGGTTGTATTGGATAATGGCACAAGGCGTCATCCTGGCGAGTGGCTCCATAAAAGTTTCTTTCAATTTTGTTATTTTTCTTTCCGTCTTTCTAACTGAGACGGTTTTAATGACACTGAAGGTTTTTTTAGCTCAAAATCTAAGGCAAATAATACAAGGGAAATGGGAAAAAATCTTGAATGTAATAGTAAGTGCAGTGCTTATAGCATCAGGTCTTTCCCTATTCTGGAGAACAATCCAACTATGCTAATGCCAAGAACAAAATAGGGCAGAAATACGTAATGTTCTACTTTTGCAATTTTAAATATTGACACGCATGGAGTACAATTTCAAAGATATAGAGCTCAAATGGCAAAAATACTGGAGTGAACATAAAACTTTTAAAGCCGGCAATACCAGTGAAAAGCCAAAGTTCTATGTATTGGATATGTTTCCATATCCTTCGGGTGCTGGTCTGCATGTTGGGCATCCTTTAGGGTATATTGCCTCCGACGTTTATGCTCGATATATGCGATTGAAAGGATACAATGTATTGCATCCTATGGGATATGATGCCTTCGGATTACCAGCAGAACAATATGCCATTCAAACAGGTACTCATCCTGAAATTACAACCCGAAAAAACATAGAACGCTATCGTAGCCAGATGGATAGAATTGGGTTCTCGTACGATTGGGATAGAGAAATTAGAACTTGCGACCCTTCCTATTATAAATGGACACAATGGACCTTCATCCAACTTTTCCATTCATGGTACGACAAAAGACTCGACAAAGCCCGTCATATCAGCGAATTAATAGAATATTTCTCGCTAAACGGTAATAATGGCTTAGAAGCAGCTTCAGGAAAAGTACCTGCTTTCTCGGCTGAATACTGGAATTCGGCTACTGAAAAAATACGTTCTGAAATCTTGATGGAATATCGTTTGGCTTATCAATCTGAAACTATTGTCAACTGGTGCCCCGAGTTAGGCACCGTTTTAGCCAACGACGAAGTAAGTGATGGATTATCCGTTAGAGGAGGCCATCCTGTCGAAAGGGTTAAAATGAAACAATGGCTGCTCAGAATAACAGCTTACGCCGAACGCTTGCTCCAAGGCCTTGAAAGAATCGACTGGAACGATTCCATTAAAGATATCCAAAGAAATTGGATAGGAAAAAGTGAAGGATGTACTATATTTTTCAAGTTGGCTGAATCTGACGATGCAATAGAGATTTTTACTACTCGACCCGATACAATTTTTGGAGCAACCTTTATGGTTTTGAGCCCAGAACATCCATTTGCAGAAAAAATCATTACGCCATCTCACTTTCAAGAGGTTTCTTCTTATCTTACTTGGGCTAAAAACCGATCCGAACTTGAGCGAATGATGGAAGTAAAAAAAATAACAGGTGTTTTTACAGGTACTTATGCCATTAATCCATTCACAAATAAAAAAATACCTATCTGGATAGCCGACTACGTCTTGGCTGGATATGGAACAGGCGCTATTATGGCAGTTCCTGCTCATGATAGCCGCGATTTTGTTTTTGCACGCCATTTCCAACTTCCTATCATAGAAGTTGTAAGAAAACCATACGAAAATCAAGAAATTTTAAATAAAGACATAGAAGATTCTTCCTATGATGCCAAGGAAGGGATCATGATCAATAGTGGTTTTTTAAATGGCCTCGATGTGAGCAATGCTATCAGAATGGCAGTGGCCAAAATAGAAGAAATGGGAATAGGTTATAAAACTGTACATTATCGCTTACGCGATGCTATTTTCAGTCGTCAACGTTATTGGGGTGAACCTTTCCCAGTTTATTACAAAGATGGCATTCCTTATACACTGCCTGAGAATGAATTGCCTTTGGAGCTGCCGCTCATCGATGCTTTTTTACCTACCCAAAATGGTGAACCCCCTTTAGCTAGGGCTAAAAATTGGAACTATGAGGGTTATCCTCTCGAAACCAACACTATGCCAGGCTTCGCTGGCTCAAGTGGATATTATTTCCGCTACATGGATCCCCATAACAATAAAGAATATTTCTCCCATGAAGCAGTTAATTATTGGAGAAATGTCGATTTATATATTGGCGGCTCGGAACATGCTACAGGACATTTGATCTATTCGCGCTTCTGGTGTAAGTTTCTTTACGATATAGGATTAGCCGTTGAAGACGAACCCTTCCAAAAACTCATCAACCAAGGTATGATTCAAGGTCGTAGTAGCATCGCTTATCGTATTAAAGGAACTAACACCTTCGTCTCATTCGGCCTGAAAGACAATTACGATGTACAACCCATTCATGTTGATATTCATCTGGTTGAAAACGACATTTTAGATCTCAAGGCTTTCAAGAAATGGCGTCCTGACTTGGCTAACGCAGAATTTATTCTTGAAAATGGAAAATACATCTGTGGTTTTGAAATTGAAAAAATGTCGAAGTCTCTTCATAATGTACAAAATCCAGATGAATTAATTGATAAATATGGAGCCGATACTCTCCGCCTTTATGAAATGTTTCTTGGACCTCTCGAACAATCTAAACCATGGGACACTAAGGGAATAGAAGGAGTTTTTCGCTTTTTAAGAAAATTCTGGAAACTGTTTCATGATGATCAGGGTCATTTTTACTTAAGCGAAGCTGAGGCTAATGAAAAAGAATTGAAAATCCTGCACCGAACTATTAAGAAAGTAAAGGACGATATAGAACGATATTCTTTCAATACAGTAGTCAGTGCCTTTATGATTGCAACCAACGAATTAACTGATTTAAAATGCAATAAACGTGAAATACTCGAACCTCTTATAATTCTCATTTCACCTTATGCTCCACATATTGCTGAAGAACTATGGGAACTAAGCGGGCATACGGAAAGCATCACTTACGCCCAATTCCCCGAGTACAAAGAAGAATATTTAATAGAAACATCATTCAATTATCCTGTTTCTTTCAATGGTAAAGTTCGTTATAATTTGACTCTACCCCTTCATTTAAACAATGATGAAATTGAACAGGAAGTCCTCCGTCATGACAAAACCTCATATTATCTTCAGGGTAAGATGCCTAAAAAGATTATTATCGTTAGGGGGAAAATTATCAATGTCGTTTTCTGAATCCGCTGTTTCTTTAATTCTACCTAAGCTTTGTACCAAAGATTAATCAAGAACTAATGGATTCTTGAGTTTTTTGACGAGCCATGATAAGAGCTTCAGCTATAGTAAAATCAGAAGGAATGGTTATTTTTAGATTAAATGGGCTGCCTTCACAAAATTCCACTTTGTTCCCGGCAAATTCCCAAATGCTGGCATCATCAGTAAATTGCTCTTGAAAAGAAGCTTGATAAGCCTTCTTCAGAGGAGTGGAATAAAATACCTGAGGTGTTTGAATTAACCAAACCTTATTACGTGGAAAAGGTTTCAATAAATCCGTATCATCAGCCATTCGAACAGAATCATGAGGTGAAATAGCAGGCACACAACTACCCTTTTGTTCAGCTAAGAAATAAACATTTCTAATGAAGTTTACATCCAAAAAGGGCCGAGCCGCATCATGTACACCTACCAAAACCTCATCGGGAACTAATTCCAGAGCATTCTTAACGGAATGATATCTCTGTTCGCCCCCAAAAACCATCCAAGTCTTATTAAAGATGGGGTAATCCTTTTTCAAAGAAAACCAATATTCCTCCATAGTTTGAGGAATTACAACTATAACATGAATTTCGTCATAAGCTTTATAGAATGCCTCGACACTATACCACAAAACGGGTTTGCCACCTAACAATGCAAATTGTTTGGGAGTAGCGGAATTCATTCTCGAACCGCTTCCTCCCGCAACAACGATTGCAAATTTCTCCATCTTACTTGATAATTATCTTTAACAGGATTTTGACGCAGTTAAATAATTAACATGGCGTTACCATAAGTAAAAAATTTGTATTTCTCTTGGATGGCTTCTTTATAGGCCTTCATAACAAAATCATAACCACCGAAGGCACACACTACCATCAGCATGGGAGAAAGTGGAAGATGAAAATTACTAATCAGTGCATCAGGCACGGAGAACTCATAGGGTGGAAAAATAAATTTATTGGACCATCCCCGGTAAGGTTTTATCTTCCCATTAATAGTAGCAGCTGTTTCAAGCGCCTTGAGGGAAGTAGTACCTACCGCACAGACCTTATGATTTGAGAGTTTCGCCTCGTTTATCATTTGCACACTTTCTTCTTCAATAAACACTTCCTCCGAATCCATCTTGTGCTTTGTAAGGTCTTCAACTTCAATTTCTCTGAAATTTCCAATTCCCGTATGTAAAGTAACTTCCGCGAACTTAATGCCTTTTAATTCCATTCGCTTCATTAGATTGCGCGTAAGGTGCAAACCTGCAGTAGGTGCAGCTATCGCTCCTTCGTGCTTGGCATAAATGGTTTGATATCTTTTGGCATCTTCAGGTTCAACAGGGCGCTGATGAATCTTGGGTAAAGGAGTCTCGCCTAATTGCATCAAAGTTTTTCTAAACTTTTCATAAGGGCCATCATACAAAAATCGTATAGTTCGGCCCCGCGAAGTAGTATTGTCGATAACTTCGGCAACCAACTCATCATTTTTCCCAAAATAAAGCTTGTTACCAATCCGAATTTTTCGCGCCGGATCAACTAAAACATCCCATAAACGAGTCTCAGGATTTAATTCTCTCAATAAGAAAACTTCTATCTTGGCCCCCGTTTTTTCTTTCTCGCCATATAATCGAGCTGGAAATACTTTGGTGTTGTTAATTACAAAAACGTCTCCTTCACCAAAATAATCTATTACATCCCTAAATTGCTTATGCTCTATGGTTTGAGTCTTTCGATTCAACACCATTAGCCGAGAAGTATCAGGATCTTCATCAGGATAACTGGCTATAAGTTCCTGTGGTAAATGAAATTTAAACTGCGACAGTTTCATTGGCTATTAAAATTGTTTGAATGGTTTGAATTCTATCATAAATTTTCCGCTGATATATAACTCTTAATATCCTTTAATAACCCCTTAAAATATTTCCCTGAAATTCAAGCATCTGAGGAGATTATACAGTTGGGTTATTGATCTTCCTTATGGCATTTATAAACCATTGATTTTTATCAAAATGGTTTGCAAAATTATAACAATTCAAGGCCTTTGTCAAGAAAAATTTACATTTTGTTGGCAAAACATAAAAATAAATCCAATGTCCCCTGTCAAACATCCTTTCTTTGTATAAATTTTTCTTATATTTATACTGAAAATGGGCTGTTTATGATATGATTAAATTTGTAAATTAAACCACAAAACTTTAAATTGCCCTGAAAATGAAGATTCTCATCATCTGTGCAGCCTTTCTTATGGCCACAAATTTAAGTGTGGGGCAGATTACTATTACTTACGAGGATTATCCTCCCGTTCCCTATTCCACATGGGAATATGTTCCAACTACTTTAGAAAATATCGATGTATTATCCAATGGGAACCAATCAAGTCTGGGATTTATCAAATTTAGTCCTTTACGACTCTTCTTCACTACAATTCATCGATTTGACTTCTTTACCTTTTGCTGGACTTTATCCTGAAGGCGATCTGGTATTTACAAAAAATAATAGCTATTATGTTATTTCACGTACTCTCGAATATTTGGCCATTATTGGAACTGTATTACCCATTGATTCAGCCTCATTCATTTCAATCATCAATACACCACCTGAATTGATATATATCTACCCCTATACCATGGGTTCGTTCGTAGAAAGTCAGCCCCAAAATTTTACTAAATTTCTTTACAACGATACCATCTCAGATTATTTCGTCGGATAGTATAGCACTCGACATTCGCGCTGCCGTAAAACACGAAGTCGTTGCATGGGGAAGCCTAAAACTGCCGTAAACCAATTTTCAAGTTTTAAAAACCTTGAGCAACAAAACTGAAACAATAACTATGTTAGCACATATTTTGGGGCCATGGATAAAGGCGGATAGTAGCAGCAGTATTTATAATTCCATAGAATTCCAAATGAATAATTTGCTCAATCCTCTGGTAACCGTTGAATTAGATACTAACAACCAACCGACCAGTTTAAGCTGGGTAAAAGTTGATCCTTATTTACTTACTAACAATCTTGACGATCGTTCTTTTTGCTTTTTCACCAATCCTGCTCAAAATTTTGTTCGATTTAAGACTGACCGTAACATCTCGAACATCAAAATTATTTCATTAGATGGTAAAATTGTTAAATCAGTAGAAGTTATTCCTTCTCAACAGATTTACATTGATTTAATTGACTTGCCAGCAAGTTTTTATACATTTATACGCTACGATGGTAAAATGATGATTCGAACGGGTAAGCTCGTGAAATATCCTTAACATCAGGCTGATGAACCTCTCAGTTTTAAATTAAATTTCTTCATTTTTTACGAAACAGTCAAGAAAAGAATAATTTTATGAAATTTGCAAGTGTTTATGGTATTCAAAGTATTTTTTAAAACGGTTCAATAAATTATATATCATGTCTATGAAGAAATTTTACTTTATTTTGTCTGTTTGCCTGATGTTTTTGATAACAGCTCAAGCACAGGTTATTGAATATTCTTATTCATGGCAGCCCCCTATAATTCAAAACGTCTCTGGTTATTCTACTATAATGCTTAAAGGTTGTCAGAGCGCTGGAGAGGCGGGTACTCCTGCACTTCCATATCAAATGGTATCACTACTATTGCCTCCGGGCCATGAAGCCGATTCCATTCAGATAAAATTCTCACAGCCCATCGAAATACATTTATCTTCGCCCATTCTACCGATGCAACATAGCAGACCTTACTCAATAGCAGGCACTTCAACATGGGTTCAAGATGAAATGATTTATTCCTCTTCACTACCCTACCCCGCTCATAAACAAGGGAAACTAACAACCCATTTCTTCAGAGGCTTATCCATTGCTATGTCTACATTCACACCTGTGGAATATTTCCCTTATCAACAAAAAATTATTCTTTTTCAACATGCACAAGTCAAAGTCTTTTATCATGAGACTCATAGAGCCAAAAAAGCATTAGAAAACCTCATCCCTCGTTCATTTTCTGAAAAAGATCTAAAAAACTTCATCCAAAACACCTCTGATATAAGTAAATATTCTTCTGACCAAAAGTCAGTCGACCCCTACGAGCTGTTAATACTCACCAAAGAAGCTTTCACAGAATATTTTATCCCATTGGCTTCTTTCTATCAACAAAATGGATTATTAGTTAGAATCGACACTCTTGAAAATGTGCTGGCTAACACCCTAGGTCAAGATGATCAGGAAAGGATTAGAAATTACATCATCACACAATATCAGCAAAATGGAATTGGGTATGTTTTATTAGGTGGAGATATCGAGATTTTCCCGGCACGAGGATTTTATTGTAAAGTTATTTCCTCATCCATTTATGAAGACGACAATATACCTTCCGACCTTTACTATTCGGCCCTGGATGGAACGTGGAATGACGATGGCGACAACCTTTGGGGCGAAATAGGAGAAGATGATTTATTACCCGAGGTTGCCGTTGCCCGACTTCCTTTTAGTACCCCTTACGAACTTCAGAACATGATTCACAAAATCATTACCTATCAATCGAATCCTATCCCCAATGAACTCGAAAAACCCTTGATGGCCGGAGAACTGCTATATAACAATCCTTTGACTTATGGCGAAGACTATCTAAGATTATTGATAAGTTATCATGAAGATAATGGTTATGTGACTAATGGAATACCTGAAACTCAGGATATAGATTCATTATACGAAAGTTATTTGGGTTATTGGTCGAAAAATGATTTGCTGCAAAAAATCAATTCTGGGAAATCTTTTATCCATCATGCTGGCCATGCTAATTGGGACTATGTCATGAAACTTTCGTTGAGCGACATAACCAACCAGAATTTTTCCATGGTTAATGGAATCGACCATAACTACACTTTAGTTTATACACATGGATGTATTTGTGGGGCATTCGACTATTCAGATTGCATAGCTGAAGAAATGCTAAAAATCGAGAATTTTGCCGTTGCTGGGGCTTTTAATTCGAGATATGGCTGGTTTAATGAAGGACAAACCGAGGGGCCCTCGCTTCACCTTCATCGAGAATTTGTTAATGCCCTCTATTCCGAAGGCTATGACCGAATAGGTGCAACCCACATGTATTCTCGTATTCAAACTGCTTCATGGGTCAATGCCCCAGGCCAATGGGAAGAAGGGGCATTACGCTGGTGTTTTTATGATTGCAATATTTTAGGTGATCCTGCCATGAAAATCTGGACCAGCAATCTTACTTCTGTGGCTCCTATCGAAAATGAGTCTGACCTCTTCGTCATCCATTATTCTCCATCCACTCGTTTGATAGAAATAAACTTCTCAGAAAGCTCGAGTGTCCAAGTGCAGCTCATCGACCTTTCAGGTAGAATTATTTTAACAAAACGCATTATTAATCAAAGAAATATAAATTTAGATACAAATAATGTAAAAAATGGATTATATTTGCTGGTTCTCAATTCAAATTCTATTCACTCTTCAAAAAAGATCCTAATCCAAAATCTTTAACTAATGTTTTAACAATCAGATTAATTACACCATGATGAAAACAAAATTTTACTCTTTTGCAGCTTTTATGACGCTTGTGGTTGCTTTTATCATGCAAAGCGTTGGAGTTACTGCTCAAACTCAAACCATTACCATACAACATTCATCGGCAAAGCAAGGTTTTAACGTGAAAGAATCCAAATCAGATGCCGTTGAAATTCAGTATGTAATAAATGAGTTTTATTTAGAAGACTTTACCGCTAATGACGAGCAAATGCAAAGCGTTTTGCTGCCAGGTGTTTTCCTTCCCAATGACGAAGGTGCTCCCAATTTAGCTGGTGAGAGCCGTTTCATTGCTATTCCCCAAGGTGCCACACCAGTTCTTGACATTAAATCGGTAGAAATTGAAAAATTTCAAAATATAGAAGTCGGCCCGGCTCCTCGTATCCCTCTCGAATCTGACGATAGTCCCTTGCACTACGAAAAGAATCAAGCTATTTACTCCGTTAATGCATTCTATCCTGAGCAACCCATCAAATTATCGGAAGTTTCAAAAATTAGAGGTGTTGATGTGGTTATACTAGGAATAACACCTTTTCAATACAATCCTATTACAAAAGAACTTATTGTTTATAAGAACATCGACGTAGAAGTTCGTTTTGAGGGAGGGAATGCTCAATTTGGAGATAATGCATATCGCAACCCTTATTTCGATGCCATCTTATCCGATAATCTCCTCAATTACAGTTCTCTACCTCATATCGACTATAATGAACGCTATGCAAGCTATTATGCTCCAACCGAGAATGATGAATGTGAATATATTATTATTTGTCCCGATGGGCCTGAATTTCAAGCTTGGGCAGATAGCATTCGCCAATTCAGAACCGAACAGGGTATTCTTACTAAAGTCTTCACCCTAACTCAGGTTGGTGGAAACACTACTACTGCTATAGAAACTTTTATCAACAATGCCTACAACAACTGGAGTATAAAACCAATTGCTTGTTTATTACTGGCTGATTATGGTACAAATGCAACCAATAGTATTATATCTCCCATCTACGATAATTACTGTGTTTCAGATAACATTTATGCCGATGTAGATGGAGACATGATGCCAGATGTGGTATTTTCAAGAATTACTGCCAGAAATGAAACAGAATTGCAAGTAATGGTCACCAAAGCTTTAAATTACGAAAGGAATCCACCAACTGACACCACCTTCTACAATAGGCCTATCACCGCATTAGGATGGCAAACAGTACGTTGGTTCCAAATTTGTTCCGAGGTAGTGGGAGGCTTTTTTAGAAATACACTTGGGAAAAGTCCTATCCGGCAAAATGCCATTTATGCAGGAAATCCTAATGTGGATCCTTGGTCAACTGCTACCAACACCTCAGCTGTGCTTAATTATTTCGGGCCCAACGGACAAGGCTACATCCCAGCTACCCCCCAGGAATTAGGAGGCTGGACAGGTGGGACGGCTACTGGCATTAACAATGCTATTAACAACGGCGCATTTATTCTTCAGCATAGAGACCACGGTATGGAGACAGGTTGGGGCGAACCATCTTACACTAACAGCAACATCAACGCTCTATACAATACTGATCTTACTTTTGTGATGACCATTAATTGCCTGACTGGAAAGTATAACTGGGGCAGTGAATGTTTTGCAGAAAAATTCCATAGACATACTAAGAATGGATTGAATGCTGGTGCCTTAGGCCTATTAGCTCCATCCGAAACCTCCTACAGTTTTGTTAATGACACTTATGTATGGGGAGTTTATGATAACTGGTGGACAGATTTTATGCCATCTTATGCTTCTACTCCCGAACCACGTGGCATTTTGCCTTCTTTTGGAAATGCCGCAGGCAAATATTTCTTACGTCAATCGAGCTGGCCTTATAACACAAATAACAAAGCCGTTACTTACTACCTCTTCCATCATCATGGTGAAGCATGGAACGTAATTTATACAGAAATGCCTCAACCCATCGATATTACACATGATACGGTAGTTTATCAAACCAATACTACTTTTACCATTCAGGCTACTCCAGGAGCACAAGTAGCTCTTACACTCGATGGTCAAATCGTTGGTGTGCAAACAGCTGGAACAAGTCCTATAGTATTCAACCTCCCTCCCTTAACACCCGGTCAGAAGCTTGTTGTGGTTGCTACCAAACAGAATTATTTCCGCTATCGCCACGAAGTTACTGTTATGACAGATCAATTGCTTGCTAATTTCACTGCAAACATCACTTCTGGATGTGAAGGCCTTTCAGTTGACTTCACCGATCTTTCATCAGGGCATCCCACTTCATGGCTCTGGACTTTCGAAGGTGGTACACCTTCTACTTCGACCGAGCAGAATCCCACAGGCATAGTCTATGCTACCGAAGGTTCCTATCCGGTTACTCTCACAGTTATGAAAGGCACCGAAAGCCATACTACAACTCTCGATAATTTCATCACTACATGGGCTCAACCTTCAGCTCCCATCGCTCATGATACTTCTGCCTGCTATGCAATGCCAGTTCCCGATTTGATTGCCGAAGGAGAAAACATTCGCTGGTATTCGGATAGTTTATTAACTAATCAAGTGTATTCTGGCAACGTATTCCCAACAGGAATTACTCAAATTGGAAATTATCACTATTATGTTACACAATCGGCAGGTACATGCGAAGGACCAGCTACAATGGTAACCTTAACCATTAGCGATTATCCCATTGTAACCCTAACACCTTTCGAACCTGTTTGTCTGAATGCAGCTCCATTCGAACTTACTGGCGGAAACCCAGAAGGCGGAGTATGGCAAGGTACTGGTGTTGATACGAATTATTTTAACCCTGCCCTCGCTGGTGTAGGCGAAAATACTCTTTCCTACACTTACACTAATGAGTATGGCTGTTCTACTACTATTTCACAACCCATGACCGTTATGGATTTACCCGAAGTTACACTTGCTCCTTTTACTCCACTATGCGATAACGTCGAATCTGTTGAATTAACAGGCGGACTGCCCGAAGGCGGGATTTATTCCGGAAATGGAGTGGAAAATGGATTCATTTATCCTTCGAATATAGGAGCTGGCGAAACCGAAATACAATATTCATATACCGAAACTACCACAGGTTGCTCAAACTTCGCTTTTCAGACTATATCCATCAAGGCATCACCAGTAATCTCATTTGGCGGAGATACAACCATCTGCCACAACCACATCATTACGCTGGATGCTACTAATGAAAACTCTACTTATCTCTGGTCAACAGGAGAAACTACTCCAACGATCCAAGTGGATAGCACAGGTGTTGGCATAGATGGTATTAAGAATATCTCGGTTACCGTGAATAACTCCGATGGATGCGCAGATTCAGCAAATATTACCATTGCTTTCAAAGACTGCACAGGTATAGAAGAGCTGGCCTCATCCATTGGCATAAGCATCTATCCCAATCCTAACCAGGGAAACTTCACCATAGAACTTCATTCTAAACAACCTACTTCCGTCAATATGAGAATACTCAATCTTTTTTCACAACAAGTATTTGCACTCGATAACCTTAAGGTAAATCAACAAGCTCTACAAAATATCTACCTCGATCAACTTCCAAATGGAATATATATTTTAGTGATCGAAACTAATGGTCAAACCTTCACTCAAAAATTTGTTATCGACCAATAAAAGATTGAGCCATTATTAAAAACTTAACCCGCATTTTATTCGTCATAATAAGTTTCTTGAATATTATGCGGGTTTCTTATTAATTTGGCAGCCTCCAATAATAGAAACCTTTTAACCTAAAACCTCAAACCTATGAAACAAATCTTCCAAATTTCAATTTTTTTGTTGCTGACTACTTTTGTGTTCGGGCAGCAAGTTCCACGCGAAATGGTAATCCTTGAAATTGGCACTGGAACATGGTGTCCTTATTGTCCTGGCGCCGCCATGGGTGCCGACGACCTTCTTGCAAATGGTTGCTTGGTAGCTGTTGTTGAAAACCATAATAGGGATCCTTTTGCCAATCAATACAGCAATGCGAGGAATTCCTTCTATGCAATTACAGGCTATCCAACTGCTATTTTCGATGGCATAAGTAGGGTGGTTGGAGGCAATCATAGTCAAAGCATGTACCCCTACTACCTTCCTCGTTACAACCAAAGAATTGCCATACCCTGCGATTATAGCATGGATATGCAAATTACCAATTCAGGGCTCGATTATACCGCTGTGATTACTATAACTAAAGTAGCCCCCAATACGGCAACCGGATTAAAACTTCATTTCTTCGTAACCCAGTCACACATTTCATATAATTGGCAGGGTCAAAATCATGTCAACTTCGTTAACCGCCTGATGGTGCCCAATCAAAATGGTACTGCCATTGATTTCTCTGGTGGCGATGTGGTTACCGTTACTCTTAATTTTTCACTCGACCCTACTTGGCCGGTTGAAGACATCGAATTCGTTGCCGGTATTCAGGCTCAAAACAAAGAATTCCTCCAGGGAATTAAAAAAGCTGCAATCGATCTTCACGTGGATTTTGCTGCTAGCGATACCATTTTTCCCATTAATCAACCCGTTACTTTCACAAACAATACAACAGGTGGATATATAGGTACACCTGAAACTTATCAATGGTTTTTCCCCGGAGCTACACCTGATACTTCCTCGGAGGCAAATCCAACCGTTACTTACACCGAATGTGGTTCTCACAACGTAAAACTTATTGTGAATCATGGAGGGCAAATAGATTCATTGGAACGTCAAGCTTATGTACAAGTTGTGCCTTTGTTGGTTAATATTACTGCCTCACCAAGCGATACAAGCTTCTGGCCTTTCGATCCTATCGTCCTCGATGCTACAATCGACGATCCACAAGCAACTTATCTCTGGCAACCAGGTGGTGAGACTACACCCTCAATTACCGTTACTTTCGATCAGTATGGATTGGGAGAACATACTTTCACAGTTACTGTAAATAGTTGTGGCTTTGAAAGCATTAAAAGCCATACCATTTATTTTTATGGCGTAGAAGGCATTAATGATAACAAAAACCATGACCTCAATATTTTCCCTAATCCTGCTTCCTCTTCTTTACATTTCTATGTCGAGAAATCCGGAGTTTACAACATCTACATTAAGGATTTAACCGGTAAAACCATCATCTCGAAACCTTCTGAATATTTCATCTCGGGTAATGATTATATCCTCAACATCAAAGATCTAAGCAAAGGTATCTATCTTCTCCAATTAGTTAATGAATCTTCTTCGTACACTCAAAAGCTAATTGTGAGATAAATATCTGTATTGAATTCTAAAAAGAGAGCTGACATCCAACATGTTCAGCTCTCTTTTCTTATTTCCCGCAATGGGACTCCCTAAAAATTTTTACAAACCATTCGGTATAGTTCAGCCTGCTCTTCATCCATGTTGAGTAGTATAGATTTTGTTTGCTTTGATTCAGGCAATTTATAGGTATTTTGATACATGTTTCGTGTCAACTCACTAGCCCTTTTTAAAGATATAACCGATTACTCTTCCAATAGGACTCTTTCCATATCCTTGAGTATGCAGTAAGCCGCAAAAGCAATGCAGATATGAGATTCTATGTGATTCCGTATCCTATGATAGATGGGACGTATGCGTAAATCTGTTTTGAATATGCAGAAAGCCTTTTCAATCTGCCAAAAGTTCTTATAGTTTTCCATCACTTGATTATCCATTAACTTAGTATAGGTCAGATAACCCTTGATACCATCCCATCGTCCATCATTATTGTATTTCTCGTAATCGATTTCCACAACGACATCTCCGCTTAACGTAAGATATTTGTTATATCCTCTGTTGTTGATATGCGATTTGGTCAATTTGCCCGATTTGATTTGCTTTTTAAGCCTGGCTAAACCTCGTTTGCGATTATAGACATCTTTTTTGGCTCGACTGGCTGAATAGTTCACTACTAATCTGGTATTGCCTGATTTTTCTATGCTCACTGTCATCCCATCGCTAAATTCCGTGGCAAGTATTTTCTCTTTTATCTCTTCACGCTCATTCTTAATCTTTGCCTAAAGAATATATTCGTATCCGTTAGCTTCCAATGCATTGATGTTTTCTTTGGAGAGAAGTCCTGCATCGGCAACTCCCGTAGGTTAAACCACGTGTTATGTGTAGCCTTTTATTCTTCAAGTTTTAAGATAATTTCTTCTTTCAGTTTTGGAAGGTGATTGATAACAATGCTCCAAATTAAATCGTCGGAGATTTTGTCGTAACCATGTGCAATTCTATTTCTGGTCCCAATAATATTCTGGACATTTTCTAGCTGGAATTCCTTGTCTCGTTTCAATATTCTATTAACAGCCTCTCCAATAATTTCAATACCCCTTTCAACGGCTCGTTTTGTTCTTATATCGTTCATGTATTCTTCAAATTTCTTTGGTCTATCTTCAAAGTAACTTTCTATCTCCTTTATTGATTGTAAAATGTCGTACAGCCAAATTTTAATTTCGTTATCCATAAATTAATTGCTTTGATGAGTCAATAGACTGTCTTAAATATGGATTTTTGATTGCTTTTTCTTCCAATAAATCCACATCACGTTTAAAAAGTGTCTTTAACGAATCTTTTAAAGCAAAATAGTTGTCAGCATATTCATAAAGGTCCACGTCCTGAAAGTCAACAACCAGATCAATATCGCTATCTTTATCAAATTTATCTGTCAATACTGAACCAAATACAAATAGGCGTCTCACCTTGTATCTTGAACACAAATCGCGAATTTTACCGATATTTATTTCTATCAAGTTCATAGGACAAAGATAATAATTTTGGAAGAGGTTGCCAAATTGCACAAAAGGTTACACTCAACGTGCGTTTTGCGTGTATGTGCAGTAGCAGAATAAAAGCACTTTCCTTTCCGTTTAGAACAAAGTTTTTCAGAAGCGTTGACCAGTTTCTCCTGTAAAGTCTTGTTTGTGTTTTAAATAAAAGAATTCAAATCTAAAGTTGTCCTTTAACTCATTTAGTATTGGTCTATAAGTTTTTTCAACCCTTTGCTCGAATTAAATCCATTGTTTTCTGTTATTGCTTATCCTTTCAAAACCTCTAACAAATTTCTCATCTTGTTTTTTTACAAATCGTTTGTAATCCATGTGATTGCAGGTTTTTATAAATGGTGCTAACTTTCAGCTATATGCGCCGTGCGGGGATTACGAGGTATTATTCTTTCGGGTTATACATACTCTGTTAAAAATCTATAGGTTAAATACCCTGTAACCCCCGCATGGAGTATATAGCATGTTAGCAAAAGTTGTTAATATTGGTGGCTTCAATTAAAAATAAATCTCATCGCTAAATATCCGACGATTAGACCTATTATGCATCCTCGTATGAATCCTCGCCAATGTTCTTTTACATACTTGACAATCTGTTCCTTATTCATATTAGTACTGCATTATGATAGATATTAATAATACACCAATATAGCCATGGGGTCCACCAAAAAATCCTCCAACACAATCACATCCCAAAACTTTCCACCAGTTTATTGGACCTCTTGCTGACCTTCCATCAAGAAATGAAGCATGTAACTGCCAAACTTGCGTTTCGTCAACTTCAGCTTTCCAGAACTCCATGCTTCTTTTGGCGACATAAATATGGTCATCAAATACATAAAACTCTGATTCATTCAATGTTGATTCTGCTTGACCTAACAAGCGATCAAATTCTTGAAATGATTCAACAATACTGAGTTCACATTCAAGTACATCTAAAGTACCTTTTGCTAAGTTTTTAAATTCAGTGGAAAAAGAAGTTTGATCCACCCATTCATCCAAATTCAAGTCATTGATATTCTCAGGGAACTCTGGTAAATTGAAAGGTTCAAAAGGCACATCATATTTTTCACTAAATTCTCTTACTAACGATTCTACTGTACTAGGGATATCTTGTGGACTTGGAATTTCATGCATTGCATTTAATCCGTAGATTATCCCATCATTGTGCATTCTTGCTAAATTGTTCCCTTTCATAGTTTTAATTTTCTAAAGATTAGTAAAATGATTATTTTTCATAAAGGGTAACCAGCCCAAATTGGAATGTGTATGCTGTTTTTCAATTTTTGCTAACTCGTTTATACATGCTACTCTATAGCGCCTTATTCCTATATTTGGATGTATAGACGCTATATTGATACGTTTTATCCTTCAATTCAAAATTACAAAAACTTTTCATATTTAAAGCAAATATACACGAAATTTTTCAATTACACACAAACACGTAAAAAAATTTTTACAGGGAAACATTAAAAATAAACGTCCTCTTCCTATTCATAATCTATTGTTTATCACCTTAAATGATTTGATATAATTTCCCATACTAATAAAATATATCCCATTTCTTGTTTCCCGCAATGGGACACCCTGAAAATTTTTACAAACCATTCGGTATAGTTCAGCCTGCTCTTCATCCATGCCAAAGAAGTTTGGATTTTGTTTGCTTTGATTCGGGTAAAGTATAGGTATTTTGATACATGTTTCGTGTCAACTCACTGTCCCTTTTTAGAGATATATATAGATGACTTCCCTTTAAATAAAACTCTTTCAAGCTCCTTGAGTATGCAGTAAGCCGCAAAAGCAATGCAGATAGGAGATTCTATGTGATTCCGTATCCTATAATAGATGGGACGTATACGTAAATCTGTCTTGGATATGCGAAAAGCTTTTTCAATTTGCCAAAGATTCTTATAGTTTTCGCTTATTTGATTATCTGATAACTTAGTATAGGTCAGATAACCCTTGATACTATCCTATCGTCCATCATTATTGTATTTCTCGTAGTCGATTTCTATAACGACATCTCCGCTTAACGTAAAATATTTGTTATATCCTCTGTTGTTGATATGCGATTTGGTCAATTTGCCCGATTTGATTTGCTTTTCAAGCCTGGCTAAACCTCATTTGCGATTGTAGGCATCTTTTTTGGCTCGACTGGCTGAATAGTTCACTATTAATCTGGTATTGCCTGATTTTTCTATGCTCACCTGTCATCCCATCGCTAAATTCCGTGGCAAGTATTTTCTCTTGTATCTTTTCACGCTCATTCTTAATCTTTGCCTCAAGAATATATTCGTATCCGTTAGCTTCCAATATATTGATGTTTTCTTTGGAGAGAAGTCCTGCATTGGCAACAACGGTAGGCTTATTTAAATGGAACTTTCGACTCATTTCCACAAGAAAGGGTATCAGGGTATGGCCTTCGTAGATGTTCCCTTCAAAAATATCATAGCCAATCGCATAGCCTCCCATACCAACCAGCAGTCCAAGATAAATTTGCGGACATTGATCTTTGCCGTCCTTACTGAAACCGATCTTACGTAAATCATCTTCATCGCTGGTTTCAAAGTACAACGTCGTCAGGTCATAGAATACAACGCTAACCTTGCCCCCCAGAACCTGCAGGGTATGCGCAAAAGCAATTTGTTCTATCTGTGGCTTGAGTTTGTCGCTCAATTTCTCTAAAAAACGATAAACCCTATCCACTTTGATGCTTTTCCCTTGATAACGATACAGGTAATCTACCGTTTTCAGCTTGCTTAAGGGAAAAGCCAACCGCGCTATGACCAAGTGCCTGAACAGTCCCTCCATCTATGGCACTAAAACCAATACAATCGTATATCCTGCAAAAAATCAACTCATGCCCTACGGTACGAATACTACTATTGGCCAGCACTAAAAAGGCCTGCTCAACGATCTCGTCACTCTTGTAACCAAAAAGATTCAGCTGATTCCCACTTAAACGCGCTATTTCCTCCCTGGCCAATTACTCAAGCCTCTCAATTTCGTGCTGCGCTGTAGCACAACCAATAGTTTTAACTACTATATATTCCCCTCTAACCTTCTGTATCACTTGTACAGATTGACTTTCAGACCAATTTTTTACTTTTCTGATAAACATATAAAAAATTTTGCAACACCCAAAATTAAAAATTAATTTGAATATCAATGAGTTATGTGTATGTTGCAAAAAAGTGCGGAAAACCGGAAAGAGCCTCAACAGTTCGATTGAAGAATTCGATGAAATATACACTTTTGCAAAACATTTCTTTAGAATTGGTTATCAACCCCTGCATAAAGTCAGATACTAAATGATGACAACTCAACCCTCTCAAACCTACAATCATGAAAAATTAAGGCCTTTGCGTTAATATTTTTATCAATTAAGAAAAAATTAAAGATTATACTAATAAAACTGCTGCCATAGACCAATAAGAACAAAAAAGGACTTGGTTTCATGAGCCAGTCCTTTTCTCAAATGCTGTTGTCCTGCCAGGGATCGAACCTGGAGTCTTCTGATCCAGAGTCAGACGTGTTGCCAATTACACTACAGGACAGTATCATCTTTCATTTGACAGTGCAAAATTAAAAAGAAATCATCATAGAGCAACTTTTTAAAGTCTTGGTCAAAATATTCTTGTTACCTAAATTATCTTAATAGATGATGCCTTTTTTCGAAGGAATATGCATTTTAACTATTCAATGAGCTGTAGGCAAAGTCCCAGTCAAATCACGGATGATTACAGAGGCCATGAAAAGGCCAAAAATGGCTGGCATGTAAGATATAGTACCCACAATAGTTTTTTTATTGAGCTCATCATCCATATATTTTCTACTTCCTTCCATTATAGCCTCATCAGAAAAAACGGCTTTTATTCCTTTGGCAATTCCATGCTTTTTGAGCCTCTTTCTTAATAACAGAGCTAAAGGGCAAGTATTGGTTTCTGAAATATCGGCAACCATAATTCTTTCAGGATGAATTTTACTTCCGGCTCCCATTGAGCTAATGACCTTATGGCCATAGTTTACCGAATGAATCAATAAGAAAAGTTTTGGGGAAAGTGTGTCCAAAGCATCCGCAACATAATCATAAGGTCGGCATACAACTTCTTTCAATACGTCATCTTTTAGATATTGAGTAATTGTATGTAGATGTATGTTGGGATTGATATCGAGTAATCGCTCAGCCATGACTTCAGCTTTTAGCCTTCCTTCGGTACTTGTTAAGGCTATCAGTTGCCTATTACGATTGGAAGGTTTAATAATATCAGAATCGGCAAGGGTTAATTCTCCTAAACCAGCCCGGCATAAGCTTTCGGCCAAATAGGCTCCTACCCCTCCAAGCCCGGCAACCAAAACATGTGACCTCTGCAAGACATCGAGTCTCTCCTTCCCTAACAAAAGTTCCGTACGTTCAAGCCAGTTTTTCATCGATTTTCTGAAAACATTTCTTCACATTCAATAAAATTCTATTATCCAGTTCATCTGCACTTATTCCTTTTATATGAGCTATTTGCTGGTAAATTTCACAACAATCTCCATCATAATCATCACTTTCTATCAATATTCTGTCTAAAGGAATATATCTTATTGCTTCGGTCAACTTCTGCCATGCATGATCGACATAAACTCCCAGCGACAGGTAATAGCCTTCGGATAGAAATTTTTTGGCAACCTCCATGCCTTGCCTAAATCCATGTATAACAACAGGGAATTGAAACTTCATGTCACGAAGTATCTCTATGATACGTTGAGAAGAACGAACAGAATGAATTACTAATGGCATTTTAAGGTTCAGAGCCCATTCAATGTGAGCTATAAAAACCATTTCCTGAAGTTTTATATTGGCCCCTTTAAGCATATCTATACCTGTCTCGCCAATAGCCACTCTTTGTTTATAATCTTTCTGAAAATGATCTTCAAGAATCATCCTCCAATTATCAGTAATATACCAAGGATGAATACCACTCGAAAAAAATGCTTCTGGAATCGCTAAACTATCTTCTTTCAAAATCAGATTAAAGATGGAACGATTATCCACTCGTATAATGTGGGTATGGACATCAAAACATATCATAAATAATTACCTTATCGAATTGCAAATATTGGGAAAAATATTGTACTCTGAAAAGGTAAATGAATGATGCTATTCAAACTACATACCTTGATCAATACCCCAGGAAATATCAAAGTAAATCATTAAAACAGAATTGATTTTAAAACATCCACTATCAAGGAAGTGTATCACAACGATATTTAACTCGAAGGATGAGAATATTTTCAAAATCTTCAATCATTGATTTGAAGAATATGTAACTAAAAAAGCCCTGCAATGCAGGGCCTCAGTCACGTTGAAGACTATTTTTTAAATCAGACCCTGCTGATGCTTTTTTTGTAATGCATTCAGCATGTCGCGTGTCATAGCATCGAGGTCATAATCTGGTTTCCAGCCCCATTCTTCACGAGCGCACGAATCGTCAATACTATTGGGCCAGCTGTCAGCAATTTTTTGACGATAATCGGGCTGATAAGAAATTTCGAACTCTGGTATATATTTTTTTATGCTATCGGCCAACTCCTTAACTGAAAAACTCATAGCAGAAACATTAAAGTCGCAATGATGCTTAAGTTTATTGAAATCGGCCTTTAATAATGAAATAGTAGCTTTAAGGCAATCGGGCATATACATCATTGGCAATCGAGTGTCTTCACGCACAAAACAAGTATATTTCTTATTTTTGACGGCTTCGTAATAAATTGCTACTGCATAATCGGTAGTTCCACCGCCAGGAAGTGTCTCATGACTAATAATTCCCGGATAGCGCAATCCACGAACGTCCAGTCCATATTTTAACACATAATAGTCACCTAACAGCTCACCGGCAACTTTAGTAATGCCATACATGGTAGTAGGTCGAAGAATGGTTTCCTGTGGTGTATTATCGAGTGGAGTACCAGGCCCAAAAACAGCAATACTGCTTGGGACCAAGACTCTATCCATTTTATGTTCTCTGGCACATTCTAAAACATTAATTAATCCATTCATGTTTACATTCCAAGCAAACATAGGATTTTGTTCACCAACGACCGATAGGATGGCTGCCATATGGATAATAGTATCAATACCATATTTATTGACTACCTGTTCAATTTGTTCACGAAAAGTAGCATCCACCACTTCGCAAGGGCCAGTTTCTAAAAGTTGTTTCGAAGGCGCAGTTTTACGAATACCTGCAACCACATTCTCACCACCAAATTCCTTGCGCAAAGCAAGGGTAAGCTCCGATCCAATCTGACCTGTTGAGCCAATGACTAAAAATTTTTTCATATATCTGATATTGAATTTATTATAATTGTTAAACCATTAACAATGTTTCGGCAAAAGTACGGGATTTTCCTTATCTGCCCAGAGAATCGAAGAACAAAAACTCTAATCTCAACAAAATCCTTTCGTACAGTAGATTTTTTCTTATGAAGGCTAAAATATTCAACCCATCCATATAAATAATTGATAAATTTGCTGCTTCGAAAAAATCACCTTTATTGTTAAAATTCAACACCAATATGTATAAAAAATTTCAGGAATTTCTTAGTAAAGAACTTTCGGCCATAGAAGAAGCCGGTTTGGCAAAAAACGAACGTATTATAGTTGGTCCACAAGGCGCTGAAATAACCTTGAATACAGGACAAAAAGTATTGAACTTTTGTGCTAACAATTATCTGGGGCTTTCCAATAATGCCAAACTGATTGAAGCAGCAAAAGCTGCTATGGATACACATGGATACGGCATGTCATCAGTAAGGTTTATTTGTGGAACTACCGACCTGCATAAAAAACTCGAGGCAAAAATTGCAGAGTTTTTTGGTACAGAAGATACCATTCTTTACGCTGCTTGTTTCGATGCAAATGGCGGAGTTTTCGAACCACTGCTCAACGAAGAAGATGCGATAATCAGCGATGCACTCAATCATGCTTCAATAATTGATGGTGTAAGACTTTGTAAAGCCGTGAGATACAGATATTCTAATGCCGACATGAAAGAATTGGAAGAACGACTTCAGGAAGCCCAAAAACAACGTTTTCGCCTTATTGTAACCGATGGTGTATTCAGCATGGATGGAAACGTTGCTCCTATTGACAAGATATATGAACTGGCCAATAAATACGACGCTATGGTGATGATTGATGAATCGCATTCTGCCGGAGTAGTAGGAGAAACAGGGAGAGGTGTTACAGAACTTTACAAATTACAGGGAAAAATAGAAATCATTACAGGCACTCTGGGAAAAGCCTTTGGAGGTGCAATTGGCGGTTTTACAACAGGGAAAAAAGAAATCATTGGTATGTTGCGCCAACGTTCTCGTCCATATTTATTTAGTAATTCTTTACCTCCTATGGTTGTGGCCGCTGGTATCCGCATGTTCGATATGATGAAGGAAACAAACGAGTTACAAGATAAACTGCATAAAAATACAGCTTATTTTAGCCAACGTATGTCGGAAATCGGATTTGATATAAAGCCCACTCAAAGTGCTATCATAGCCGTAATGCTTTATGACGCTAAATTGGCACAAGATTTTGCCACCAAACTATTAGATGAAGGAATTTATGTTACAGGATTCTCATACCCAGTTGTTCCTAAGGGACAGGCAAGGGTTAGAGTCCAAATTTCGGCAGCACATGAAAAAGAACATCTTGATAAAGCCATTGCCGCTTTTACCAAAGTAGGTAAAAAAATGGGAATTATCAAATAACTGATAAATAGTTTTAAATTTTTTATTCATCAATCTATAACCCCGCCATGAAAAGACGGGGTTGTTTTTTTGAAAAGATATTTTTATTACATTTGCATTACAATAGATAAAGCCAAGGAAACATTAGCCAAAACCACATAAAAACATAGAGATATGGAAAATACAAAAGATCAAAAATCTAACAAGGGTATTATTATTGGCGGTATAGTCCTTTTGCTCATAGCGATATTTTTTGGATGGAAATGGATAAGTACTCAATCAGAGATAAGTCAGATCAAGAAAATTGCCGATGAAGAAAAAGCCATTCTACGACATGAACTCGATTCCTTAATGGCCGAACACGAAAGAATAAAGGCGGCCTATGGTGAACTTGCCGACAGTTTGAAGGTAAAAGACAGTATCATTCAAGCAAGTGCACTCGAAATCAAAAAACTCTTAGATACAAAATGGGAATACGTTAAAGTATCTCGTAAACTAGATCAATTAAGAGTGGTAGCCCAATCTTATCTTAGGCAGATGGATAGCTTATATACTGTCAACCAACAACTTCAGGAAGAAAATCTACAAATGAAAGAGGAAATCAAAGCTGAACAACAGAAGTCCAGGCAATTGGTTGAGGAAAAAGAGTTGTTATCGTCCAAGATTAAAGAGGGTTCGGCCTTGAGTATCTCGAGTCTCACAGCCGAAACATTGCGATCACGCAGTGGAGGAAAAGAAGAATTTACGGATAAGGGAAAACGTATCGATAAAATCAGAGTTTGCTTTATCATTGCCGAAAACCGAATTGCTCAACCAGGCACACGTACTTTCTACATTCGCATTGCCGACCCCAATGGAAACATTCTTACCCGAAGCAGAGGCGATGAATATTCATTTACTTACCAGGGCGAGCAATTGCAATATTCTGCCATGGCCAACATCGATTACCAGAATAAAGCTGTGAAAATGTGCGCCGATTATAATAAACTTCCTTTGCAGGAAAAATTTATCACAGGGACTTATCAAGTAGCTGTTTATCACGAAGATAATTTACTTGGTGAAACCAGTTTCACTGTAAAATAACCCTCCTCGGTTTATAAAATTACTTGAACCCCGAACCTATCGCTGATTCTTTCCTGTTTCCCTTCTCGATGTAAGGTTCTGAACGCGTTTATAATAAAACCCATAGCAGAAATTGCTGATTAAGTTACTTATAATAATCCAGAAATTAGCTTATAAAAAATCATTCGATAAAGCGAATTAAAAAGTTTTGCTAAAAAAGAAAATGGTTTATAGCAATCCCAGTCTTTCTTTAATTTGGGCTGTAAGCAAGCGTATGGCCACATGATTTTCTCCACCTTGAGGAACGATGATATCGGCAAAGCGCTTGGTGGGTTCAATGAATTGTTCATGCATGGGTTTTACGAAGTTTTGATAGTGCTCGAGGACTTGTTGTAAAGAACGTCCACGTTCGACCAAATCGCGCTGAATGATGCGCATCAGGCGTTCATCTGGAGCAGCATCCACAAACACTTTCACATCGAGCCTACTTCGCAAATCGGGGTCAGTAAGAATAAGAATACCTTCAATAATAATAACCTTACGAGGATAAATGGTAATAGTTTCTTTAGCCCGCCCACAGGTTAAATAACTATATATTGGCATGGGAATTTCTTTGCCCTCCATGAGTAAATCAAGATGCCTATTCAAAAGAGAAAATTCGATAGATGAAGGGTGATCGAAATTAATCTTTGCTCTTTCTTCCGCAGAAAGATGGCTATTATCAAAATAATAAGCATCCTGAGATAAAACGGAGACTGAGTCTGGAGGAAGCAATCGTGTAATTTTTTTGACTACTGTGGTTTTACCCGAACCTGATCCTCCCGCAATTCCAATAGTCAGCATCAATGTACTAGATTTTTATTGACAAAAATAAAGAATAGCCGAATTCTTTCTCAATATAGGAATGATCAATTTGTATTAATATAAGAAACTGAGTAGGATACCAGCAGCTACAGCACTTCCGATTACACCTGCAACATTTGGACCCATGGCATGCATTAAGAGATAATTTGTTTTATCATACTCCAATCCAATCATTTGGGAAACCCTGGCACTATCAGGCACAGCAGACACCCCTGCATTCCCAATTAATGGATTGATTTTGTCATCGGGTTTTAGAAAAAGATTAATCAACTTAACAAACAATACTCCTGCAGTAGTAGCAATCATAAATGAGAAGGCACCTAAGGCAAATATTCCAATGGATTTTGGGTTGAGAAAAGTAGTTGCTTGTGTAGAAGCACCTACGGTAAGTCCAATTAAAATAGTTACTATATCGATAAGAGGGCCCTTAGCGGTATCAGCCAAACGTTTTGTTACTCCACTTTCCTTTAATAAATTTCCGAAAAACAGCATGCCTAGAAGTGGAAGGCCTGAGGGGACAATAAAACAGGTCAGTAAAAGGCCCATGATAGGAAAGAGTATTTTTTCATTTTTAGAAACCACTCTCGGGGGTTTCATTCTAATAAGACGTTCCTTTGGAGTAGTAAGCAAGCGCATGATAGGTGGCTGAATAACTGGAACAAGCGCCATATACGAATAGGCTGAGATAGCTATTGCTCCAATTAATTCAGGAGCCAACTTAGAAGAAATGAAGATAGCAGTGGGACCATCTGCTCCACCAATTATCGCGATTGCTCCAGCTTCGTTTGGGGCAAATCCTAAAGCAAGAGCTGTAATATAGGCCCCAAAAATACCAAACTGCGCGGCTGCTCCAATAAGAATTAAACGGGGTTTAGACAGTAAGGCAGAAAAATCTGTCATGGCTCCAATTCCTAAAAAAATTAGAGGAGGATAAATCCCTTGAACTACACCAAAATATAAATAATTTAATACGCTCCCATTTTCATATATTCCAATCTTTAAACCCGGATAAAAAGGTATATTCCCAATTAAAATTCCAAAACCAATTGGTACCAAAAGTAGTGGTTCATATTCCTTAGTTATAGCTAAAAAAATAAAAAACAATCCCACACATATCATGATGATATGCCCAACGGTGAGATTTGCAAAAGCAGTATAAGAAAGAAATTGTTCCAAATGGTCAACAACAAAACTCCAAAAACCTTCGTTTTCAGTCATATTTATTCTCCAATTACAATTAATATATCTCCTTCTAAAACTGCGTCACCTTTTTGAACTTTAATACTAATAACTCGACCTTCTTTATCGCTTTCTATATTATTCTCCATTTTCATGGCTTCAAGTACAATTACCTTTTGCCCAATTTTTACATAATCGCCTTCCTTTATCAAAATGTCGAGTATAACACCAGGTAACGGAGATTTAATGTATCCAGCACCTTTTGGCCCAGTTGGAGAACTGGTTTTAGATACAGCTGGATGAACATCCGTTGAGGGAACTGCAGGAGTACGCATTAGCTTAGGCGTCTTTATAGGAGTAAGATCCTGATCCACTTCAACCGTATAACGAGAGCCATTAATTTCGATAGTAGCAATATTGTCTTCTATGTCAATTATCTCGGTTTCGTAGATATTGCCATTTATTTTAAACTTAAATCTTTTCATTTTGCTTTCATTAATTTAAATAATTGAACCTCATAAGAATTTAACGTGGTGATTTGTTGAGTCCATAAATTTTTGAGCTCCAAGGTGAATAAGTACGAGAGACTCTTCGAATAGTGAGTACAGCCTTTTCTACATCATGAATCTGAGCCTGATATTGATATAGAGACATTGCAATAGCCGCGGCAACTTCACCCGGAATAGATTCAGCAATTTTGGCTTTTTCTTCTTTCTTTTTAGCTACTTTTTTACGTTTAAATATAGCACTAAGGTTGATAGAATAAATCTTAGAAGAGTTATTAAACAAAATGTATAATAGAGTTAAGGAAATAAATACAACCGACATTGCTATGATGGTCATGGCAATGCCATAAGGGTCCATTTCCCCAAAAATTTCAGCAGGCGTGCTCCCTTGCTCAATGATATTAGATGCCTTGGGTGTTGTTTTTTTTAAAAATCCAAGTTCAGGACCTCCATCTTTCAAGCGTCCATAAGTAACATCTGATTGTTGCTCTGGGGGAATGTCCAATTTGTCGATGAGAGTTTTACCATCGGAACTGAAAATGGCAACAACTTTTGAATTCTTCAATATAAAATTTAAATGCAAGATTCCGTGAGTAGGCTTGTTACTGGCATAAAAAACGATGAACCCTCTTGGCGGAATAAGAGTTCGTGGATCACCTTTTGGAATATAATATTTGGTAGGATTAGATATATCATTTGTTAAATACATTCCTCCCATATCAATATAATTATAAGTCGTATTAAAGATTTCGATCCAGCCATTTCTTTCACCAAAATCATCAATATAATTTGAATCGTTAATAACGAGTATTTCGTTAATTTTTAAAGTGCTCAAATCTTTACTAAAGACCATCAATGGCAAAAGCAATACTATTAAACAAAAAAACCATTTGTGTTTCATAGTCTTTTATCTATCCTTGATTAAAGTGGTAGATTAGAATGTTTTTTCGGAGGATTGGTATCCTTCTTCGTGGCCAGAGCCTGAAAAGCTCTAATCACCCTAAAACGAGTATTTCGGGGTTCAATAACATCGTCAATATATCCATACCGAGCTGCGTTATAGGGATTTGCAAATTTATCCTTGTATTCTTTTTCGGCACTCAAGATAAAGGCTTCTCTTTCAGTAGGATCGGCAATTTCTTGAATCTTTTTATTATATAAAATTTCAATAGCGCCTTTTGGCCCCATAACCGCAATCTCGGCTGTAGGCCAAGCATAATTGATGTCACCACGCAGGTGTTTCGAACTCATTACGTCATAAGCACCTCCGTAAGCTTTGCGCAAAATAATAGTAACCTTAGGTACTGTAGCTTCTCCAAAGGCATAAAGCAACTTTGCACCATGAATGATAATTCCTCCATATTCTTGAGCGGTTCCAGGTAAAAATCCAGGTACATCGACAAGAGTGAGTAATGGGATATTGAAGGCATCGCAAAATCTGACAAATCGGGCTGCCTTCCTTGAGGCATTAATATCGAGCACTCCAGCCAGATAATTAGGTTGATTAGCTACTATGCCAACCGTCATCCCATCAAAACGAGAAAATCCCGTTACAATGTTAGGTGCATAATGACGCTGCACCTCTAAAAACTCATTCTCATCAACAATACTATAAATAATGGTTTTTACATCGTATGGCTTATTGGGATTATCGGGAATGAAGTAATTGAGGCTGTCGTCCAAACGATCTATTGGATCGTTACAAGGAATAGAGGGTGGGTCTTCTAAATTGTTTTGCGGAAGATAACTCAAAAGTTTTCGTATTAAGAGTATGCCTTCACGTTCATCGTCAGCAACAAAATGTGCTACCCCCGATTTTGCACCATGAATCATGGCACCACCTAATTCCTCTTCGGTTACAACTTCACCTGTAACAGTTTTTACAACTTTTGGCCCAGTTACAAACATATAACTGGTTTTCTGACTCATAATGATGAAATCGGTAAGAGCAGGGGAATAGACAGCACCTCCAGCACATGGGCCAAAAATAGCAGAAATTTGAGGTATAAGTCCAGAAGCAAGAATATTGCGTTCAAAAATCTCGGCATAACCTCCCAAACTCAATACTCCTTCCTGAATGCGTGCTCCGCCACTATCGTTAAGACCAATGATGGGCGCTCCTACCTTCATGGCCTGATCCATGATTTTACATATCTTCTTGGCATACGACTCCGACAAACTGCCCCCAAAAACTGTAAAATCCTGGGAAAAAACATAAACCACTCTCCCATCAATTGTCCCGTGGCCAGTAACAACCCCATCTGACAAATACAGTTGATCCTGCATCCCAAAATCTGTACACCTATGAGTTACAAACATGTCGAATTCTTCAAAACTGCCATCATCTAATAACAATTCAATTCTTTCGCGGGCTGTGAGTTTCCCCTTCGTATGTTGAGCATCGATTCTCTTCTGGCCTCCACCTAATATGGCCTTCTGTCGTTTCTCTAATAACTCTAATAATTTATCCTCAATAGACATATCTAATTAATATTTTTATTGCTTTTTGTTTTCACATAACTCAGTTAATACTCCATGTGTAGATTTGGGATGCAAAAATGCAATTTGTAATCCTTCAGCTCCTAAACGAGGCAATTTATCAATCAGCTGAATACCTTTCGATTGAGCTTCTTCAAGTGCACATTCAATCTCTTTCACCGCAAAAGCAATATGATGAATTCCTTCTCCTCTTTTTTCAATAAATTTCCCAATCGTTCCTTCTGGATCAGTCGATTCAAGCAATTCTATTTTTGTCTGCCCAACCCGCAAAAAGGCTGTTCTAACTTTCTGATCTTTCACCTCTTCTATTCCATAACACTTTAAGCCCAAAACCTCTTCATAAAACGATAAACTCTCTTCAATACTTCGAACTGCAATCCCAATGTGCTCTATATGTGATATTTCCATAGGTTTACAATTTAAAATTTCATCGCTACAAAGGTAAATTCAATTTCTCTGTTAAAAAAACTTAAACAAAATAAAATTATTGATTTTTATATGTTTACAAATATGAATGTATCGTATATGTTATTCAATACCTTAACCTCAGTATGAACTCTCTTCGACTCATTCAAATTATTGTATTACAATATACTAATAATTCGGTATTACATCCATTCTTTATAATAAGGAGATTTCCACTCTTTGCGGATAAACCTTCTCTGAATTAGGATTGATTTTTTAATTATTTGATTAGAAATACAATACAACCAATAGACCCTCTCCTGAAAAATCAAACCGAAGAAGTGTAAATGTATGATGGAACATATTTTATGTTGACAAACAACCAAGAAAAATTAAGGAATGAGAAAACTTTATGAATAACAAATAGTGATGCTGACAATTTTTAGTTTCAAGATTGTTCCCTTCTAAATTCATTCGGATTGATTTTCAAGTGGTGAATTTTTCTTTGTATTGATCATATTCATCGTCTTTTCTATACCCAAATTCACAAAGCTTAATATAGCATCGGCAGCCTCAAAAATAACTGGTTTCATTATTTTTTCTTCTTCAATACTCCACTTGCCCAATACATAATCTACTTGCATACCACGAGGAAAATTAGATCCAATACCAATTCGCAAACGTGGAAAATCTTCTGTTCCCAGGGTTTGAATCACATGGTTGAGACCGTTGTGGGAACCTCCGCTTCCTTTTGCCTTTAAACGAATTTGGCCTTGTGGTAAATCGATGTCATCGAGAACTATCAACAGGTTTTCGAGAGTAACATTTTCTTTCTCGAGCCAATATCTCACGGCATTGCCGCTCAGATTCATATAAGTATTAGGCTTAACAAGTATAAGAATATGACTTTTATATTTAATCTTGTTAAGCTCGGCATACCTCTCAGTAGAAAAATGACCTCCGACTTTGTTTGCTAAGCAATCTAACACTAAAAACCCGACATTATGCCGAGTATTGGCATATTCATCTCCAGGATTACCCAAGCCAACTATTAAATATTTCATTTAATGCATCATTATGTCGTTTACAAAATTTCATATACACAAATAAAAAACTGTATCTCTTAATCTATAAAGACGATACAGTTTTTATTCGAGAACAACTCATGAAATTAAGCTTGAGGTGCATTTTCTTGAACCGCACGAGTAGGAACGACTCTTAGAATAATTGAATTTGCCGGATCGAGGAAAGTTAGTTTCTCATATTGAAGATCATTCACCTTGATAGATTGATTGATGTCAAGTTCAGAAATATCCAGAGTTATACTGTCTGGAATATCACTTACGAGGCCTTTTACTTTAAGTAAGCGAAATTTCTTTTCCAGTTTGCCTCCCTTTAAAACCCCTATGGAATTACCTGTAATTTTTATGGGGATTTTCACGGTGTTAGGTTTTTCAGGTAATACCTCAAGAAAATCCACATGTAAGATTTTATCTGTAACCGGATGATATTGTACCTCCTGAATAATGGCCTGTTTTGTTATTCCATCCAAATTCAGCTCTACCAAATAAACTTCAGGTGTAAATACAGCCTTTTGTAATTGCTTTTCATCTAAAGCAATGTGGTACTGTTGTGAACCCCCATAAATATTGGCAGGTACCAGTCCTTTCTTGCGTAATTGTTTAGCGTCTTTCTTCCCTACGTTCTCTCTTAGAGAACCACTTATAGAAATCGTTTTCATGATCGAAAAATTTAAAAATTAATTGGTTAAAAAAGTTTGCAAAGTTATAGAATATGTTTCAATTTAATTTTTTAAATAGATAAATCTTAAACAATGGTCGTGAAATCGAAATGTGAAGATATAGACTTATTACGATGAACTCGATCGATTACATCGGCAAGTAAAGGTGCTATAGATAGCACTTTTATTTTTTCTGTTTCTTTAACGGGCAAAGTATCCGTAACATACACTTCAGCCACAGAAGATTGATGTATATTGTCAATTGCATTTCCTGATAAAATGGCATGGGTTGCAAAAACTCTCACACTATTAGCCCCTTGTTCCATCATAAGTTTAGCAGCTTTACAAACCGTTCCGGCAGTATCCACAATATCATCCACCAAAATAACATCTTTCCCTTCAACTTCGCCTATTATAGTCATTTTCCCAACATAATTAGGTTTTTCTCTTTGCTTGAAACATATTACTAATTCTGTATTCAAAAATTTGGCATAAGCAGCCGCACGTTTTGCACCACCTGTATCCGGTGCAGCCATAACGAGATTGGGTAAGTCCATTTTTCTTATACAAGGCACGAAGATGGTAGAAGCATATAAATGATCGACCGGAACATTAAAAAACCCCTGAATCTGATCGGAATGAAGATCCATGGTTATGATCCTTCCAACACCGGCAGTTGAAAGCAAATCGGCAACCAATTTGGCTGCGATGGCAACACGTGGTTTATCTTTACGATCTTGGCGAGCAAATCCATAATAAGGTATCACTGCAACAATCCTTTCGGCCGAAGCACGTTTGGCAGCATCAATCATCATGAGAAGTTCGAACAAATTATCAACGGGTGAAAATGTAGATTGAACGATATATACATCGTTCCCTCTTACTGTTTGTTCAAACGAAACCTGAAATTCTCCATCACTAAAAGTCGTTAAATTTACTTTCCCCAATTCTTCTCCATAAACCTTTGCTATTTCTTCGGCAAGATACCTGCTCGAGCGTCCCGAAAAAATCTTAACTTTGTTTCTGGCCATGGTTTTCAGAGTGTTGTGTTTGTTGAATGTCTGAATGCAAAAGTACTTAAATTTAAAAAGATTTAATTTGTTTACCATATCGCAATTGATAGCTGAATATGAGCGCGTTAAAGCCTATACAAAGAAATTCAATCATTTGAGGTAGCATTCTAATGTCAAAAAATGAGTATTGATTTTAGCGGCAAAAGTTCTTCGAGCATTGGAAAATTGAAGCAAGATATATAATTTTGCCGGTTCTTTGACATGCCCGGATGGCGGAACAGGTAGACGCGTTGGTCTCAAAAACCAATGGGATTTTCCCGTGCCGGTTCGATTCCGGCTCCGGGTACTTCTTGGATAATTTCGGGAAAGTTTCCTTGCTAACTAATATATGTAGATAAAGTACAGCTAAGAGAGAAAGACAAGATTTCACCCACTTCATTTGTTTTCATCATCCTTATCTTTTCAGATCGATGCTGAAAAACCCATAATTTTAAATTACGAAGCAAAAACCAATTAAACTCAAAAACTTAAAGAATTATTCGGCTGTCACCAGAAAATGAGTCTTCTTCCCTTTCTGGATCAGTAAAAATTTATTTTGAAGTAGCATTGAGGAATCAATGTTAGAACTCTCGGAAAGTTTTTGTTTGTTGAGCAATACAGCTCCATCTTTCATCATTCTTCGAGCTTCGGCCTTACTTGAAAAAATCTGAGTTTCTACAACAAGAAAATCAACCGCTGGAATGCCTACTTCGAGTTTAGTTTTTGAAATTTGATATTGAGGAACACCTTCAAAACAGCTTAAAAAGGTTTTTTCATCCAAGCGCATCAGCGATTCTAAAGTGCCTTCACCAAAAAGAATTTCAGAGGCTTCAACCGCTATTTGATAATCATTCTTCGAATGAACTCTAACAGTTATATCTTTGGCAAGGGCCTTTTGCAAGATGCGTAAATGCGGCGCTTTTTGATGTTCTATAATAAGTTCATCAATTTGTTCCTTGTCGAGAGTGGTAAATATTTTGATGTAGTTGATAACGTCTTCATCTGAAGTATTGATCCAATATTGATAAAAAGAATAGGGCGAAGTTTTATTAGCATCGAGCCAAAGCGCACCCGCAGCAGTTTTACCAAATTTACTTCCATCCGATTTCTTCATTAATGGAGTCGTAAGTGCATAAGCAGTTCCTCCATCTTTACGGCGTATGAGTTCGGTTCCTGTAACAATATTTCCCCATTGGTCAGACCCACCCATTTGGAGACGACAACCCATATTTTTATATAACCAATAAAAATCATAAGCCTGTACAAGCTGGTAAGAAAATTCTGTAAATGACATCCCTGTCTCCAAACGTTTCTGAACTGAATCTTTCGCCAACATATAGTTTATGGTGATGTGTTTCCCTATATCACGTATAAAATCAAGAAACTCATATCCTTTAAACCAATCGTAATTATTGACCATAATGGCCTGATTTTCTTTGGTTTCGAAATCGATAAACCTTGCCAGCTGCTTTTTGATGCCGATAAGATTGAATTCTAATTGTTCTTTACTTAAAAGATTACGCTCTTCATTTTTCCCTGATGGATCACCTACCATGCCCGTAGCACCTCCAACCAGAGCAATAGGCTTATGGCCACAGCGTTGAAAATGAACTAACGTCATAATTTGCACTAAATGTCCAATATGAAGAGAATCGGCCGTTGGATCAAATCCAATATAGCCGTATGAGGGTCCCTGCATAAGGTATGCCTCTGTGCCTGGCGTCATATCATGTATCATTCCTCTCCAGCGTAACTCTTCAACAAAATTCTTCACACTCATTTAAATTTTAATTTTCAAAATATTTTCTTTTAATTTTTGTATACTTAGTTGCTTCAATCTTCTTTTAATTGTAACGACTCAAAGCTACATTTTTAAAATACAAAATATTTTGCAAAGATATGACTTAACTAATGTATAATTTGTAGAGCACTAAATGATTAATTTTGCCTTATGATATTAGTAACAGGTAGTAGCGGATTAGTGGGTTCACACTTATTATTCCGATTAGTGAGCGAAGGCTTCAACGTAAAAGCTCTCATACGCTCTAAAGACAAAATTCAGGCAATTCAAAGAGTTTTTGGGTTTTATACGGATAAAGCAGAAGAACTAATCCATAATATTGAATGGGCTGAAGGCGATGTGCTTGACATTTTATCTCTCGAAGAAGCTTTCCACGGTGTTGATAAGGTTTATCATTGTGCAGCTATAGTATCCTACAGACGAGCCGACAAGAAGTCTCTTCTCCAAACCAATGTAAATGGAACAGCCAACATTGTGAACCTAAGTTTGGCAAAAGGAATAAAAAAGCTTGCATACGTCAGTAGTATTGCAGTTTTGGGTCAGAATGCAGAGCAAAAATTCATAACCGAAAACAACCTTTTCAACGAGATGCCCAAAAGTACTTCTTATGCCATGAGTAAATTTCTTGCTGAGCGAGAAATTTGGAGAGGTACAGCTGAAGGCTTAAATGTAGTAATAGTAAATCCATCTATCATTATTGGACCGGGTGAGTGGCATAAAGGTAGTTCGCAGTTATTTAGCGAAATCTATCAGGGCTTAAAATTTTATACGATGGGAGTCACGGGTTATGTCGACGTAAGAGATGTAGCCTATGCACTATTTTTATTGATGGAAAGCGATATCAAAAACGAACGTTATATTCTAAACTCAGAAAATTTAAGTTTCAAAGACTTATTCGATATGATAGCCGATGCCTTAGGCAAACCCAGACCTACGTTACGAACCAATAAATTTACCGCAGAGATGGCATGGCGTTTATTCTCAATTATAAGTATGATCACTGGTAAACCTTCGGCCATAACTGCAGAAACCGCTCGCTCAGCCTTAGAGTCTTATTATTATTCAAACCAAAAATTTACCCAGACTTTCCCAAACTTCTCTTTCTTACCTATCAAAGATTCTATTGCACATACTGCCAAAATCTTCCTTAATGAACATGTATTACTTTGAGCTTATATCCACCCATTTAGCCAATACCAAACTATAGCTACATATTCTCTTAAAACAGATATCTCTAACTTTAAATAGTTCCACATATTATATCGAAGAGAAGGAGAGCGATCGGGCGGGTGCTTTTTCTGTAGGTTTTCATCCTCTGAAAGCAAAAGTTCGCTTGGTAATTCTTTAGAAAATGAAGGAAGTCCACCACAATTTTCAAATCCCACCTTGCGAAAAACCTTAACACTGCGATAAACATGTTCAGGAGAAGTAATAATAAGAAAACAATCCTTAGAAAAAGCCCCTGTAAGTTTGGCTATGTTTATGGCCTGTTCTCTTGTATTGGTTCCATCGGTTTCAAACAAAAAACGACTGCTATCTATGCCGTGAACAACTATCTCTTCAAGCATTTTATGCGCATGGCTATTATAAATATTTTCATTCAAAGTTGGTAGAGCTATAATTATTTTTGCCCGAGGATATCTTTTGGCCATTTGTGAAGCATAGTGACATCGCAACAGACTTTCGGGCCCTGGCATCCCTCCCCCTCCCATCACTATTATATAATTGGGTTGACACGTTATGGGGAATTTAGCACCTAAACGATAATATGCCCAAAATGGCAGGCTCGTAAAACTCAAAACGACCATAACCAGAAAAATAGCACCAAAAATCATGAGTACCCATCGGATAATAGCAACTATCTGTTTTAGAACGCCTTCCCTATTTTTACTCATTTAATATCGCTAAAAAATTCAAAATTGAATGGATGATTTTAAAATACAAGAAAGTAAAACTCGTTGATGATGTCCTCTATCCATATTGTTGATATAATTCTTATTTGCAAAGATAAACAGGACATTGCAGATCGCTTCCATACCCGAAAAATTTATACATAACACAACCAAAAGACATAGCAGTAATTTATAGTAAGTTCCAAAATTCTTACGATACTTTTGTCAATGCATATTTCATTCGAGCAAAAGCAGAATTTATTAATGTATCGCTTATGATGAAAAACGGAAATTCTCTATTGAAACGCTGCTATTCAAATTAAAAAAGAAGGTTTATAAACACGTAGCATATGCATTCATCAACTATCTGTAGAACATCAAGCTTCTTTAATATCTATTAACTTGCAATAAAATATAAATGTTTAAATTTGCATGATTTATTATAACTCAACTAAAACCCAAAAATTATGAAAAAACTCGTTTTGCTCATTGGCCTTTGTGCCTTTATTATGTCAAGTCTCAGTGCATCTGTTACTCTGATTCAGAGAAACCAATCTTTGATTGTTCTCAGCAATGATGATCCTCCACAAAAAGCTGAAACAAAGAAAGCCAAAGCAGAAACTGTGGCCCCCAAACCCATAAAACCTTGTGATCACCCCACTCAAGGGAAAAATACCTGCTGCGATAAAAAGGACAACAAAACTTCTTGCAATGACGTACATAAGCAAAAACAAGTAGAACCCAAAATTACAACTCCCGAAAAGAAATAAATCTTAAGCTTAAAAAACCCGAAATGTTCGGGTTTTTTTATTCATTTTGTTGTCCAAAAAATAATGAGACTATTATGATTACTATCGAAACGATTTATTTGGGTGAGTTGCGTACAAAAGCCACACATCTTCAATCAGGTAATTCAATTATAACTGATGCTCCACTCGATAATCAAGGCAAAGGCGAAGCCTTTTCTCCTACTGACTTATTAGCTGCAGCCTTAGCAAGCTGCATGTTGACCATTATGGGGATTGCCGCACGGACTCATGGATTTAATATAGATGGAACAAAGGCGGAAATAACCAAAATTATGGAATCTAATCCACGAAGAGTCGGTGAAATTATCATTCATCTCTATTTCCCACCTCAGCTTTTCAGCGAAAAAGAAAAACAAATCATACAGCATTCGGCATTTACATGCCCTGTTTACCTGAGCCTAAACGAACAACTTAAAAAAACTATACATTTTCATTTTTAAGTCATATCGACTATGGATGCTATCAATCTTCCATCTCTACCCCTCAATTTTAAACAAGAAAAAATCATAGTAGCAGAAGATACTGCTTCATATTATGGTTCTGGCTTGCTCGAAGTGTTCGCAACACCTGCTATGATTGCTTTCATGGAAAAAACCTGTCATGAAGGAATTGCACCATATTTAGCACTCGGACTCTCAACCGTAGGAACTGAAGTGCACGTTGAGCATTTAAGAGCTGTTAAAGTCGGTACAAAAGTTCAATGTGAAGCAACACTTAACTCAATCGAGGGGAAAAGATTAATGTTCAATGTCAGAGTATTCGATCATCTGGGTGTTATTGGACAAGGCACTCATACTCGATACATTATCGACATTGAGAAATTCATGTCGAAACTTTGAATCATTCTCTCATCTTACTATCAATAATGATGGTAACTGGCCCATCGTTTACCAGTTCAATCATCATGTGAGCCCCAAAAATGCCAGTTTTTACAACAATCCCGCTATACGCTGTCAATTCCTCGACGAAACGCTGATATAATTCTTTGGCTTTTACGGGTTCCAAAGCTCTAATATATGAAGGGCGATTCCCTTTCTTAGTACTGGCATGCAAAGTAAACTGACTTATCACCATTATTTCACCAGCTTTATCAACAACCGACAAGTTCATTGCTCCTGCTTCATCATCAAAAATCCTTAAACGAGAAACTTTACCAGCTACCCATCTCAAGTCTTCCATCTCATCTCCTTGTTCAAATCCACATAACACCAAAAGTCCATGGCCAATTTCCGAAATCATCCTCTCATCTATTTTAACATTGGCCTTATTCACTCGCTGAATAACTACTCTCATGCTTAAATGATTTGTTACTTGTTTCCACTTCAATATATTCTTTCAGGGCTTAGAAATGTAAATTCATCCATAAAGGAATATAATTTTCAGCCCTTCTATTCTTATTGCCGAAAATGCTCATTGTAATTATGGCATAAAGATATTCAGATAATTAATTAAAGACCTCATGATTTTACAATTCTCCATTCCAATTCATGAACTTTAGCAATTATGGCGTCTAACAAAAACCTCTTCAAACAAGGAATTTTATTGGATACAAAAATCATAGATAGAATTGAAAAGGTGAAAATTGGGATGCAAAGAATATACTACCATTCGAATTAGCGGTTTATATGAAGGTCTCTGTGAATACTCTTTTTAAAATTAGACCATTTATCGCAAATATAAATCGACTGTCTCATTCATTGTTACGCTAAATCGAACAAAGAAGTTGTTTTAATTGACTAAAATGCTAAAATTCAATTACTTATAAATAAAAGTATTGAAATTCTATATTTAAAATTATTGTTGCTCTAATCGCTTATAAAGAGGCAGCGAGACTGTTTTGGCTATGTTATCAGCGGTAAGATCACCTTCTTCAGTGAAAGGCCAAACAAAGAGTGCTTTAATAGGATGTTGTTGTCGAATATCATCTATTGCATTTAAAATAAGCTGCTTAGCTATACCCTTGCGCCGGTATTCTTCCAAAACCAAAGCCGAACATAAGTAAAGAGCCTCATAAGAAGCATTTAAAGGTGTGAGCTCGAATAATTCATTTTCAGATATTTCGCCTTTTATAAAACGATTCATGAGTTCTAAAGTAGTAGGAATAAGCATAATCCAGGCCACTGGTCCATTTTCATCAGCATATTCAGCAAAGGAAGAGGGATGAATTTTTTTCAATCTTTCCATTACTTCTGGCGTAACTCTTATTTGGCGAGGATCACTCGAAGTGGCAAAAATTTCATCAACCAAATTCAACATTCTTTGTAAGTTATTAGAAGACGCCATATTAAATTGAATTATCATTTCATTTTCTTAGTTCTATCAAGCCCTATCTTGGCTTTCTGAGTAATACTGTTGCGATATTCCTCAAAAGGCATATCTAAAACCATTTTATAATAATGCTCTGCTAAAGCATATTTATTTTGTTCTTCATAAATCATAGCAATCATCAGAGAAGCATTTGCAGCATAATATTGAGGCAAATCACGTCCTAACTCGAGAGCCTTGCTATATTCGAGCCTTGCGTTCACTTTATTATCCATCCCATCATAAATGCGGCCTAAACGATAATGATATTCTGTCTGTTGCTCAATTGACAAGGATTCGAGTTTATCTCTATTGGATATTAACAAATTCAGGGCTTTACGATAATATCCTCCATCGAAAAGCAAGCGAGCTTTCAACAATAAAATATTAGGTATTTCGCCTCGGGTAGATGCAAGAAGAGCTTGTTTATCAGCATCTACTTCGTTTTGTCCTATTTGTGGTATCAGCTTCATTATGGTAAGATATTGTAATGTATCGCCTTTCATCAAGTATTGCCATGCTTTTCGTTGAGCACTGGATTTTTTGAAATTTTTTACCGTAGGATAACCTAAATATTTATTATAGTAAACCAAGCAACTATCGGAAAGTTTATTTTGATATGCATTGGCCAGTAAATAATCGAGATAGAAAAACTCCATCTGATCTGAATAAATTTTCCTGTTTTGAAGAATTTGTATAACTTCATCATTGCGTCCCAGAAACATTGAAACTTTTGCGAAAGCAAAGGCTTGGACAGGATCGAGCCCGATAAGGTCCATATTTTTCTGGATTAAATACTTATTACGGAAGCTTAATGATCTCTCCATGCCCTTATCGAGATTTATATAAATAAAACTCAGATAAAAAACCGTCTCCTTCTCGAGCCAGAATAAATCAGGGTTTTGCAATGCTTTCCCCAAAGCATTCTCGAGCTCGGCCAATCCCTGCATGATAGTTCCCCTATATCCAAGTAAATCTTTCACCCAATTATACTGATCAGGCATCGAGCCAACAAATACATGTAAAACACCTAAAGCAGAGAGCGAGGGCGGAAATTGAGGATAAAGACTATGATTCTTATCGAGCAAGCGATAGGCACTGTTAGCTTCTTTGAAAGCCGTGTAATAATCTTTGAATTTTAAATGAATAATAGCCCATTGGAAATGGAAATGACCCAGACAATAGCCATAAAATGGGGAGTTCTGCTCACCTTTTTCTAAATGATCAAGCCGCTCTTTCTTAAGTCTTTTAATGTTTTGATACTGCTTGTCATCTTCCGAGTTGAGCAAATACACAAAATCAATATAATTTTCAACCCAAATTGGAATATTCCCTGAGGGATCTATACGCTTAGAGATATTCACTTGTTCGTGGGCTTTTTCGAATCGGAATTCAGAAGCTAATGCTAAGGCATCTTTGCAGTATTTATCGAATGTATAATGGCGTTGTGCATTAATACTAGAATTAAACAAAATCAATATGATAAGCTGAAAGAGCGAAAAGGCGCATAAATGAGAATGTCGAATCATAAAAGGACTTGTATAGAAAAAATAGAGGCATTAAAAAAACAAAAATGCACCTCCTCATCATACAGAAGGTGCACAAAGAACGATAAAAATTTTTCAAGATTGGTTTACATTATCTACTATAGCTTGATCTACCAGAATACGACCACAATATTCACAAACAATAATTTTCTTATGCATGCGTATATCTAATTGATGCTGAGGTGGTATTTTATTGAAACACCCCCCACAAGCATCTCTTTCTATCTGAACTACGGCTAATCCATTTCGTGCATTTTTTCGAATACGTGTATAGGCTAGTAGCAACCTGTCTTCTATGAGTTTTTTGCATTCTTCGGCTTTTCTAAGCAATTCTTTCTCTTCCTTTTCGGTTTCGGCAATAATATCGGCCAATTCATTGCGCTTGATTTCCAACTCACTTTTATGCTCTTCAACGAGCTTCTGTGCCTTCTCAATCTCTTCCTTTAAGTGGTTCAATTCATTGGTAAACTCATTGATACGCTTATTAGCCAATTGTATCTCGAGCTGCTGATATTCAATTTCTTTTGATAGGGCATCATATTCTCTGTTATTACGCACATTCATCTGCTGTTCTTCATACTTTTTAATTAATGCTTGGCAATCCTTTATAGTATTCTTCTTTTCCTGAATTTTTTGTTCATACTCAGCAATTTGCTGAATATAATTATCGATACGGGTTTCAAGCCCGGCAATCTCATCCTCAAGATCTTGCACTTCTAAAGGAAGTTCACCTCTGATGATTCTAATCCTGTCAATTTGAGTTTCAATTTGTTGCAATTGATAAAGATTAGTAAGTCTTTGTTCTATCGAAACCTCGACATTTTCTTCCGTTTGTGTTTTTCTAAGGCTGGCATTCGTGTTATTTTTCATAGAGATATTTTCTAATTAAAGATATAAATGCAATAAAATACTATATTACAAATAATTAACTGGATTTACTCCTTTGCTTGTTATTTGAACGGCAAAATTAGGAAATTTTTGTAAGAGAAATTCTTTCAGAAGATTGAGGCCTCCTATTTCGGTTTCATAATGACCTGCATCGATTATTAATAAATGTTTGGTCAGCGGATTGAGAAAATCGTGATATTTAAAGTCAGCTGAGATAAATGCATCAGCATTTAATTTTGCGGCTTCTTGAATCAAAAATGAACCTGAGCCCCCGCATGCGGCAACCTTTTCAATCATCATGTTATCAGGCAATTGGTTATAGCGGACATATTTACAGCCTAAGGTAGATTTTACAAATTCCAAGAATTCAATTACTGCTAGTTTCTTGGGTAAATTCCCTATAACCCCCTCTCCTATTGAAGCATAACTATTTTCGAGTGGAATGATATCATAGGCAACTTCTTCATAAGGGTGAACCTCCAATAAAGACTGAATCATAACATCGGTTAAGTGAACGGGAAAAATCATTTCAATACGGGTTTCCGATTCTTTATGAATTTGGTTGATTTCTCCTACGAATGGATGGGAACCTTCCTGTGCTCTAAAAGTGCCATATCCATCAGAATTGAAACTACAAGAGTCATAATTTCCAATGTATCCTCCCCCAGCCTGAAATAAGGCCAAACGAACCTTTTCCGAATAATCGATAGGACAAAAGGTAACCAACTTTCTTAAACAATCTTTTTTAGGCCGCAAAATCTTGGTATCCTTTAACCCAAGCTTAGAAGCCAAGGCTTTATTTGTTCCTTTCTGGATATTATCGTAATTAGTATGCACAGAAATCACTGAAATTTTGGATTCGAGCAGTTTCTGAATGATTTCACCTTCTGCACTTGAGATATCAATTTGTTGAATGGCTTTGAAAAATAATGGATGATGCGATATAATCAAATCAAAGCCATGTTGAATAGCTTCCTCTACAACATCCATTGTTAAATCAAGACACAATAGAATTTTTTGCACTTCGTGGGCTCTATTTCCGATTTGAAATCCTGAATTATCATATTCCTCTTGATAAATGAAAGGTGCATATTCATTAAGAATATTTAAAACATCATTTACTTTTATCATAGCTCGATTTTTTACAAAAATATAATATTGTACTTAGAAACTACACTCACTCGAAGAAATAGGAGAATATGGCTTTATAAAGTTGCATTTTTTTGGCTAAGTAACAGAATGATTGTAACTTTATGCCATGATAATTTTCCGGCTTTTACTTCTACCTTTTGCTTTGATATATGGGTTTATAACGAGTATACGAAATTTTTTGTATAATATAGGTATTCTCAAATCGTATACTTTTAATATTCCTGTTATTAGCGTTGGGAATCTATGCATGGGAGGTACTGGTAAAACCCCACATTGTGAGTTTTTAATTCAAAATCTATCAAATAAGTATAGTCTGGCTTATTTATCAAGAGGATACAAACGACAGTCGAAAGGGGTACAAATTATTAAACCTGATGACGATGTAAAAAAGGCAGGAGACGAAGCACTTCAAATTAAAAGGAAATTTTCGCACGTTGTAGTAGCGGTTTGTCGTAATAGAGTAGAAGGTATTCATAAAATTCTAGAAGATTTTCCACAAACCCAAATTATAATTCTGGATGATGCTTATCAATATCGTTCCATAAAACCTTCTTTTAATATACTTCTTTCCGACTTTTACCATCTTTATACGAAGGATTATCTCCTGCCTATGGGTAGGCTTAGAGAATCCCGACGTGGATATAAAAGAGCAGACGCCATCATCATTACTAAAACCAATAAGGTTTTTCCCTTAATGCTGAAGAATATAATTATTAAAGAGCTGAAACCACTAACACATCAAAATGTATTCTTTAGCTATTTCAAATATTCAGGATTTATACCTGCATTCGAAAGTAAATCTTATAAAAAAAATCAGAAGATCAATAAAATATTACTATTTACAGGCATAGCAGAGCCTAACCCTTTGATCGATCATTTGAAGTCGAATAATTTGCAAGTAGAGCACATAGCCTATGCCGACCATCATACATATACAAAAGACGATGTCGTAAAAATCATACAGTCTTACGAGAATATAATAGGTGTTCACAAGATTATTCTTACAACCGAAAAGGATCTCATGCGAATTAAAGGCAATGAAGAACTGGTAAGTATATTATCCTCCTATCCAGTATATTACATCCAAATTGAAGTAAAATTCCATTTTAAAGAAGAGCAAAAATTTCTATCTCTTATTTCTAAAATGATTGAATCGAATATACCAATGCGTCAAGGATATATCAACTTTTAGTTTATTCCTTCTTTATAAGCCAAGATATTGGATTTTGTGGGGTTTTCCCTTTCCATAGTTCAAAATGCATCTCCGCATTATCTTCATTTTTTATCTCCCCAGCTATACCGATCTTAGTAAGTGCAGCCACAGTTTCGCCTTCCTTAACCATAACATTTTTCAGATTGCTATAAACAGTAAGGAACTCACCATGTCGAATAATCACCACATTACGCATACCTGGAATCTCCATAATTTTACTAACTATCCCTTTGGCTACTGAATAAACTGTTGCATCAGAAGGACAAATAAAATTGAGTCCATTGCTTTTTACTTTTATTCCCTTTAAAACCGGATGAGGATGTTCGCCAAAATATTCTGATATCATCCCTCTTTCAATGGGCCAAGGTAATTTGCCCTGATTCTTTTCGAATTCGGCGGAAAGCTTAATTTCTTCAGCCGAATAAAATGTTGCAAAACCATCTGAACTTACATATTCCTTATCCCCAGTTTTTTTAGAATTAGCAGCAGCCTTTTTAGCCTCTTCCTCAATGAGCTTTCGTATTGCCTTATTTAAGGCCTCAGCAGATTTTTTCTTCTCGGCTAATATTTTTTTCAGTTTCGCCTCGTCTTTTTTAGCTTCCTTAAGTAAGCTGTTTTTTCTTTTCTGAGTTGCCTCTAAGTTTTTCTTTTGTTCTAATTCTAATTGTTGCAATTGAAATTTAGTCTGTTTTTGCTGAGAAAGTTCTTTTCTCCGAGTTTCTAAGCTTTCCTGTATTTCCTTAATTAACGAAATTCGCTCCTGTAAAAAGTTCTTGTACTGCCTGTAGTATTTCAATCGAAGAATGGCTTGGTTAAAACTGTTAGACGCGAATAAAAATTGAAATAAATCATTAGGCTGATTGGTATAAATCTGAAAATTTAAGAGCAACCTCTCATATTCCTTTTTACTGTCCTCTAACATTTTTTCATAACGTTTAATTTCATGTGTGGTTTGTTCCAGATTCATATCAACCATCTGAATTTCCTTACCCAAAGATTCTATAAGTTTACGTCTGTCGTTGATATTCTTATTAATGAGGGTTAGTTCTGTAGTAATACTTTTCTGGGTTAGTTGTACTTTTTTTATCCTTTGATTAGTTTCATTGATTTCCTGTTCGAGTAATTCTCTTTGATTTTCCAATTCAGTGCGACTTTTCTGAGCTAATGCATCCTCAGAAATAAATATCAAAAAGATAATTAACAACTTGAATAGCTTATTCATTGACTTTCAAATTTATTTAGCATACAATGACTTGTATGTCGATGGAATATGAAAGGGAAGCAAAACTTGTTCTACTTTCTGCAATTTTTCAATCTTAAAATCTAAGCTCGAATGCTTATCATTCAGAATTGCAATGCTGTATTCTTTTGGAAAATACCTTTCATCCATCAAAACATAATCTTTATAATTTATCTCAACAACAATGGGTTTTTTTGAATTAACCTGAAATTTCATTTTCTTAATTGTATGCGTTTTCCCGTCCAGAAAAATATTAAAAGTGTCAATAAAATTAAAATAAGGCAGTATTCGGTTTGCTTTGTTGTATTCGTTATTGGTCAAATAGATGCCTTCTTCGGTCAATTTACAAATATAGGATAAAGTATCTATAGGTTTGAATAACTTACCAGATAAAACAGTTTGTAAAAACTTGAAATCAAGGAGTAATTTCCATTGCTCTTCAAGATTTTGTCTGGATTCTGTCAGATATTCTTGTTTAGTTCGGTCGAAATAAAATAATGAATCCTTTGTGAGAAGAATTCTTATAGCTTCAATACCCAAACCTGGGGAGATAGACAACCAGAAAGCAGAATCATAAACCCAACGAAAATTTAAATAGAATGAGTAATCTTCATTTCCACTTTTGTAAAATGCTGAAGCTTTCCCAATCAGATATTTGAATGAAGGTGGTTCCATAAAATAATCACTCATTGCATACCCTGTTGCTTCCCCATAAGGCCGTGTCATTGTTAAATCCTTAGTTTTACAGGATGTCAAAATAAAAATTAAAATGAATAAGAAGTAAATTTTAGAAAAATTTCTATTCATTAATCTTTTTATCTTGAATTTTTTGGAAAAGCTTTTCATTTGTATCCCCTTTTTCCATGGCTATTTTCCAATTCTTCAAAGCCTCATCTACATTGCCAGATTTGTAATAGGCATCACCCAAATGTTCCCACAATACAGAATCATTAGAATCCTTTGATAGTTCAACCGCTTTTTTTAAGTAAACAATTGCTTCTTTATATTTACCCATTTGATATAATATCCATCCGTAAGTATCCAAGTAAGACGGTTCATTAGGCGAAAATTCCAATGCTTGTTTCGACATTTGTAAGGCTTTGTCGAGATCTTTTTTTCGTTCTGCTAAAGAATAGCTATAATTATTAAGTAGGGTGGCATCAGTACTATCGGCTTTTAAGGCTATCTCATAATAAAAATCTGATTTTTCGTAATCCTTCAAACTTGAATTTACTTCGGCCAAAAGTCGATATAAAAGTTGAACCAATGTTGTATTATGTCCTGAATACTTTAAGCTTTTCTCTAATAATTCACGTGATTCTTCATATTGCTTTTGACTGAAAGACACATAACCGCTAAAATAATAGGGTAAGGGTTGGAATGGATATAATTCAATTACTTTATCGGCTAATAGTTTGAGCTGGTCATAATTACCAATAGAAGCATAACAGATTAATAATTTTTCATAAATATCATAAGCATTGACTTTTAAATTAATGGCAGCTTCAAATTCTTTTGCTGCATTTTCATATTGCTGTGAAACAAAAAAAACATTCCCAGCTAAGATTTTTGCTTCGGGTTCTTGATTATGAACTTCTGAAATAATACTTACTAATCTTAATACTTTTGAAGTATCCTCTATTTTTAAATTATCCAAAGGATAAAAGTTTAAGATGTATTGTACCTTATTGTTAACGGAAATTTGAGGATTTTTAAAGGCCTTTAATAAATATTGAAATGCGATTTCATTTTCCCCCTTTTTCTGATAATATTCGGCCAAAGTCAGAGAAGCAATCTCATTGCTGGTATCACATTGTAACAAATTATTGAGGATTTTAACCGCATCTTTATCATTGTTGTTTTGGAAATAATAGTTAGAAAGAGCAAGGGATATGGGTTCAGAACAAGGGTATTTTTTTAAATAATCATTTAAAAATTGTATGGCTTCCTTTTTTTTATTTTTCTTTAAAAGAAGTTCGAATTTTTTTATAACTAAATTATCATCCAGAATATTCTTTGCAATAAGATTATCAATAAAGTTAATCGCATCATCGTATTTTTTATTTTTTACCAAAACGTCTAAATATTTACCATAATCTTCAGGTTTATCAGGAAATCGTTTAATGAATGAAGAAAAATATTCTAGATATATCTCATCGTTTCCCGTATGCTGATAAGAACCCAAAAGTTGTTTCCAATACCAGTAATTGTCAGAATTTTGTTTTACAGCATCTTCCATCAATTTAGCCGCAGCAAAAAAATTTCCTTGTCTGTAATAAATCTTCGATAATTCATAAGCTGCTGCATGGTTATCGGGATTTGCCATGAGAATAGAGGCAAGAATCTGAACAGCCGAGCTATCATCACCTTGTAATACAAATTTTACCGCTTCTAAAAATTTAGCTTGTTCATCGAACGTAGAACTTGTATCAAAGGGTTTATTGAAGGCCGTATCCTGATTCTGAGCCAAAAGAGGAAAAGGAAGAAATATGCTGACACAAAAAGTAAACACAAGTAATTTAATCAGTCTCATATTAAACAATTCTAAGATTTAAAAATATTAAGTAATTGATATTAAACAAAAAAATCATCAATCTGTTTTCCTTTGGTTATTAGAAACACCTGTATGGCCAAAACCTTTTGCCGAGCGATTAGTACTGCTTAGTTCCTGTTCAACTTGCCAATCAATTTTTTCTACCTTCGATAAAACTAACTGCGCAATTCTATCTCCATCTTCAACAACAAAAGCATTCTCCGATAAATTGATAAGAATTATTTGAATTTCACCTCTATAATCCGAATCAATGGTTCCAGGTGAATTCAAAACAGTAACCCCATGTTTGATGGCTAAACCACTTCTGGGCCGAACTTGAGCCTCATAACCATCAGGAATTTCAATAAACAAACCAGTAGGAATAAGACTTCGATGCATTGGAAGAATTTCAATGGAAGAATCCAAATTAGCACATAAATCCATACCCGAAGCACCATCTGTTTGATAAATAGGAAGAGGATGATGTGAAGTATTAACAATTTTAAGCGTGATTCTATTCATTGAGTATGAATTAAGAATTTCGGCAAAGATAATTCCCTTTCAGGAATTCTTGTGGATATTGAAATTCAAATCACATCTGTAGGGGCAATTTAACGTAAAAAGCTGTTCCATTTGTAGCATCCGATTCAAAGCTTATGGTTCCTCCCAGAGCTTCGATGATATTCTTCGAAATATACAGACCAAGGCCAGTTCCAAATGATTTTGTCGTAAAATAAGGCGTGAAAATTTGCTTTTTATCTTCCTCAGTCATGCCCTTCCCATTGTCATGAATCCTAACAATTACAAAATTTGAATCGAATAAATAATCGATTTCTATTAATTTATATTCTTGGTCTTGAACCGCTTGAGAGGCATTCTTCAGAATGTTAATAAATACACGCAATAATTGATTCCTATCGGCTTTAACATTCACCGGACGGTCAGGAATATGATGAATAAAATCCCCTGTATATTCTGTTAATATAATATTTGCGGCTTCTTCTATTATTTCATTGAGAATTATTTTAACTTGCCTGCCTTCAGTAATTTGGCCCAAGTCCGAAAAAGTGTCGGCCAGTTGCGTAAGAGAATCAATTTGTTCTATAAGTAAAGCTGAAAATTCTTTAAATTTTCTTTCCCAGTCAGGATCATTTGGAAGATATGATGAATTGAGAAATTGGATCTGTAGACGAATGGGTGTGAGTGGATTTTTAATTTCATGTGCAATTTGCCTTGCCATATCCTTCCATGCCAAATCACGTTCTTTACGTTTCAATTCTTGAATAGCCTCATCCAATTTATCAATTAAAGCATTATATTTTCGAATCAATAGTCCAATTTCATCATTACGAGCGATAGGAATTTTAATATTTGTTTCGCCCAAACGAAGTTGCGATAAAGATTGGCTGAGAATATTCAAAGGCTTAATGATTATATTTGCAATAAACAAGGCTATCAGTAAAGAAAAAATCAATAAAAAGATAAACATACTCATTAAAGCCGATAAATATTTTTCCCTTTGTTGCTGTTGAGATGCAATCTGTGAAATTTGCGGCAAATTTATATAGGCAACAATTCTATCTTCATTATCTCGAAATGGAATATATGCAGAAAAAAATTTATAATTACCAATTTTTTCTTCTTGAATAAAAGTAAGTGATCTTCCACTGAGTAAAACATCATAAGCATTTCTATGGATATATGGTTCAAGTAATTGAGATTGAAATAGTTTGGGGCTTGTCGTAACTAACAACTCTCCATTTCTATCATATAAATTAATATCGGTAAAGAAAATATTTGATAACTTTTTTATATAAGCTTCTAAAATAATATCATTGCTTAAAAACTCAGGGTCCTCCATTGTTTGATATTGAAACTCAGAAGAAATTGAATAGACAGTCTCAATAAGTTTAGTTTTTACTTGATTTTTATAGTTAGAATTAAAAAAGTTATATACAAAATATCCGATTATAGTAAATGAAATTAATAAAATTATAGTAATAATAATTTGAAGTTTTACACTAATAAGGTTAAAATGGAAATTACTTAATTTTAAATTTTTAATGAAGTAAAAAATCCCCCAAATCGTATAAATGATAAGTAATAAACCTAATATGGATATGATTCTATTCAAGATATCTGATTCATTTGCAAGAATATAAATCGATTTGTTCTTAGAATTTAAAATTGAATAATGAAACTTTCCTGATTTTAATTCAATAATTGAGGACTTGCTCGTATCTCTCTGAAGAAAAGACTGAGGTAAATCTACTGGAAAAGAAGCATCCCCAGAGAATGAAATTAGCTTATTATTATAATAGCGAGCAAATGAATATCCTTCAAGATTAATATTCGATTTTTTCTCATCAGTAGTAACCAGATCATACAAAAAATTAACATTCCCAGAGGGATTAGGCAGAAATTCAACAAATAGTCTCACAGGAATATCATTAAAAGATATTACACCTATATATCCATTAAGACTGTGACCATAATCTGCAATTTTTAAAAATGATGTATCGTATATTGAGTGCTGAACTAAGCCAAGTAACTGCTTGAAATATTCATAACAATTTACTTCTTGCATAACTGGTGAAACTTTTATTCGCTCATATTCTTTACATAGTGTTAAAGTAATATGAAACTGATTCCAAAAACCACGAAAATATTTTTCCAGTATATAGTTCTCAATAAGTACAGGATCATAAGAAGTTGAATTAATTAAATTTTTGATCAATGTATCTTTTTGAATGTCAATAACAGCATCGGTAAAAAGCGATTCTGTTATTGGATCGCCTTGCTGCATTGATTCAATATTCATTAATAAAAGTTGTTTCTTGCTCTTCTCTCGTTGTTCTATACTAAATGATAGATAAATAGCCAAAACTAAACTTATAGTGATAATATAAAAAAATTTGTCGATAATATTCATTCTATGTTTAACCCTGTTGCTCATTAAAACAATTAATAAGACAAGGCTTATAGTAATCAATAAGGATGCAAGGAGGTATAATTTGAAAATAAATGATAAACATGCTACAATAAAAACAGATATAGAAATTACAAGTAAATATTGACGAAAAGCATCCTGAATGATAGTTATAATTTTAGATGAAATCTCTAAAAGAACATAAAGTAATATAAATAACGAAAGCAGAGAAATGCAATTAATATATGAAAGGTTGAATAGCAATGCAGGCGTGAAAGAGATATGTGAATTGGTTATGACTTGATCGATTATATAATAAAAAAGAAATAATAAAATAAAATGAATAAATAATACTAAGACTTTATTTATAACAAAATACTTAGAATATTTTGCAACGAATCGATTTGATATATGACCGATCAATAATGATATCTCTCGAATAAATAAAGCTGACAAAACGCTATAAACAAGTAGTTCAGTATAAGAGATCAGCCGATTGAAAATTACAATATAATGAATATCGCGATTATAGTACTCATATTCAATATCTATGTCAATTGATCGAAATACATAAAACAAAATAAAAATTGCTATAATTTGTATAAGGTAAATAAAAGATTTCTCTTTTAAATATTTATTAACAATATGATTTACAGATATATAGAAACCAAAAATGATTAATAAAATGATAATCAGAAATTTCCATTGAGAATAGTAAACGGATTGAATAAACTGAACAGAAAAAATTTCTATCCCTTTCAGATTATAAATTAGGAAACCTTGATTGGGTACAGAGCATACAGAAAATAAACCAAATTTTTTGAATCTTTCTCCAGGCTGAGGTTGAAAATTTTCATTTTTGATAGCATAATCGAGCCAGACAGGACTGGCGATTATAATAATAAAATTATCAGTAGAATCAAGAGAATAAAGAAATGAGCCCTTATTATTTGTCAAGAAATCATCTTGAGTGGTATCAAATTCTTTTAAGTCGAACATATATTGGTTATTATGCCAATATATAAGTTGACCAGATTTATCGTAAATCAGAATTTGTAACCGATCATCATTAGTAATTTTATCAATCTGATTCAGAATACTGTCATTCAGTTGATTGAAATTATTAAGATCTTTTTTTAACGTATTGTTCAGTCGAAATAATTGATGATAATCCTCTAAGATATTTGCTTGAAATCTTAAGCCAAGAATTTGGTTATTGAACCAAATGATAGAAAGTAAGCCAGCCAAGATAAGAAAAAATATTCCTATACCCAAAGGATGAGACTCTATTTTAAAAGATGTATGTCTTTTAATATTCATTATTTTTTTGCAATAACAACAAGACTCGATGGATTATTTTGCAGTTTAGCTTTTATCCATAATCTTAAACCAACGATAGCGCCTGTTATTAGAGGCATAAATTTTTTCAGATATTTTTGAGAAAGATATGAAATATAAAATACATCAAAATATAAGCCAGAAAATCTACTGATATGGAATAAATTATGATTTAAAAGATAAGATAAACTTTGTTTATTGAAATGAAAAAGATGACGAGGCACATCCCAAGCTGCCCAATATGACATGAAATATTCAGCATCTGGCGAATCATAATTGGGAACTGCTATAAGTAAGACGCCATCATCATTCAGTAAATGATATGCTTTTTGGATAGCTTCAGTGGGTTGATGGAAATGTTCGATAACGTGCCAAAATGTTATCAAATCAAAACCAGTTTCTATCTTCACTTCATCTAAAGAAGAAAACACAGTAAACTTATTCATAGCATTTAAATAATTTCTGGATTGTTCATCTGGCTCAACCCCTGTACTATTCCAACCGCAATTCGACATATAAAGCAAAAAATCACCCGAACCACAACCTACATCCAATAATCTTCCCTTATTAATATGTAAATTTTCCTGAATAAACTTATTTTTCTTCCTCAGATTAACTTTTCTTATAAAATCATAGATATAAAAAATAAAACCTTTATGCGTTGTGACGTGTGAGTAATATTCATCTTTCTTATAATAATTCTGAATTTCTTCTTCAGACGGTACAGGAACAGTAAATCTAACCCTGCATGAGGTACATTCCCAAATTTCAAATTCTTCTTGACTTAAGAAAAAATCTTTCGTAACATAAACTCTCTGAGTCTGTTTACACTGACAAAGAGGACAGTCTTTTATGAACATGTTATTCATGAAGTAGTAGGTTCTTATTTAAATAGATGAGTAAAAAAGATAAGTCAGAAGGTGAAATGCCACTAATTCTTGAAGCTTGACCTAAAGTTGTTGGTTTAATCTTATTGAGTTTTTGTCGTGCTTCTATTGTTAATGAAGGAAATAAACTGTAATCGATTAGAGGGGAAAGATATAAATTTTCGAATTTTTTTATTCGATTTGCTACTTCAATTTCTTTTTGAATGTATTCAAAATATTTAATAGTAATCTCCACTTCTTCAATTTCTTCCTGAGTAGCGCTTAATTGAGCTACAAAATTATTAAATTCAGGAAAATTTTCTAAGACTTGATAAATTGAAGTGGAAGGTTGAATTAAGGAATTGATAATTGGATTATTTTTTTCAAGAGTTGTTTTATCATTATAATCGGATTGCCAAACATTGTCAATTCCTAAGTAATGAAAAATTCTTTGAATTCTAAGATATTTAGCTTGAAAACTTTCCCATTGCTCTTTTGTGATCAATCCAATGGCATATCCTATTGGTGTGAGTCGGAAATCAGCATTATCTTGGCGCAAAAGAGTACGATATTCGGCTCTTGAAGTAAAAAGTCGATAAGGTTCATTTAGTTCTTTAGTAATAAGATCATCTATTAAAACGCCTATATAGGATTCGAATCGTGATAAGGTAAATTTTTTCAAACCATGTGCTTTCAAATGGGCATTTATTCCAGCCATTATTCCTTGAGCAGCCGCTTCTTCATATCCAGTTGTTCCATTTACCTGACCGGCAAAGAATAAATTTTCAACAATTTTTGATTCAAGATTTTCATAGAGTTGAGTAGGGAAAAAATAATCATACTCAATGGCATAGCCAGGCCGAAAAATTCTTGCATTTTCGAGTCCGGGTATATGATGAATGGCTTCAACTTGAATCTCCTCCGGCAAAGATGAAGAAAAACCGTTAAGATAATACTCAATAGTTGTTCTACCTTCTGGTTCAAGAAAAAGTTGATGTGCATCTTTTGAAGAAAATCTTTGTAGTTTGTCTTCAATAGAAGGGCAATATCTCGGACCAACCCCCTGAATGCGACCAGTAAATAAAGGTGAACGATCAAACCCTTGCTTTAGGATTTCATGAACCTTGGGATTAGTATAAGTGATGTAACAAGAAAGTTGTTGAAAATTTTCTTTATTAATTTTTTCACGAAAAGACATCTGTCCTGGTGGGTTATCACCAGGTTGTTCGGTAAGTTTTGAAAAATCAATAGAGCGGCCATCAATCCGAGCGGGTGTTCCAGTTTTCAATCTTCCCGATTTTATTCCTAAACCATTGATAATTTGAGTTAGTCCAATACTTGCATTTTCCGCTATTCTTCCTCCAATGGTATTCCTTTCACCAATATGTATCTTTCCATTTAAAAATGTTCCAGCCGTAATAATCAAGGTTCCACAAATAATTTTATATCCCATTCCAGTAATTACTCCATGCACCCTCCCATTTTGAACCAAAATATCTACAACTTGATCTTGCAAAAAATGCACGTTAGGAATAGATTCTAAAACTTTTCGCCATTCCACGTGAAACATCAATCTATCATTTTGAGCTCTTGGACTCCACATGGCCGGACCTTTACTTTTATTCAACATCCTAAACTGTACCATGCTTCTATCAGAAACAACACCAGTAAAGCCACCTAAAGCATCAATTTCTCGAGTCAATTGACCCTTTCCCACTCCACCTATGGAAGGATTACACGACATTTGCGCTATGGTCGAAAAATTCATTGTTATCAACAAAACTCTAGAACCTAATTGAGCAGCAGCAGCCGATGCCTCACAACCGGCATGACCAGCACCTATAACGATTACATCATAAATCGGAAAAACCATAAATTTATCTAAATATATGTTTCACGTGAAATTTTCTAACCAATCTCAATGAAAAAATTTTTTAAGATAGTCTTCTTGAATTTCTAACATTTTACTATCCCCTTGTTTATCTTCATAACCTAATAAATGCAATATTCCGTGAATAATTACCCTTAATAATTCTTCTTGAACAGAACATTTGTATTCATGCGCATTTTCCCTGATTCTCTCATAACTTATATAAATATCGCCAATAATTACTTGGGAATCTTTATCATGATACGGAAAGGTTATTGTATCCGTATAATCAAAATGATTAAGAAATTCCTCATTAATTTTTAATAAATAAGCATCATCTACAAATATAATATTGATTTGCCCATCGGTCTTAAAATGATCGTGTAAAATATTGATTAAAAAATATTTAACATCTTTGACCCGTTTAACTGGATTCTTAAATTTAACTGAAAAAAAAGATATCATATTCGTAGATTACGATATTCCTGCTGATTCAAATAGGCTTTAATCAGTTCTGAACGATTATAAATTACCTTTTGGGTCAAAAAAGAAAAAGAATAAACAAATTCAAATTTATTATCTTCGAAATAGAAACTTTCAACCAAATTATTAAAGATTGAGTTAGATCTCAATTTATTTAAAACATCATCAATGAACTCTGAAGTTAGATCATCAACATCAAAATACAATCTCAGTATTGAATTCTCATATTTATAAGAATAAACTATTTGAGAACGATAAGGTTTAATATACAATAAAAACTCTTCGAGCGAAAGCTCTAAAAAAGGTAAAGAAGATATTGGTATTTGTATTTTTGATAATAAGTCATTGATAATCCAATTTATAGTTTGTTGCTCAGGAAGCAGACTCAAATTAACAGTGTTACTTTTCATATCTTCCATTCGTTTGATAATTCATGTATAAGTCTTGATAAAACATACGTAAGGAGACTTCCTTAAGTTTCAAAACATCAGCAGATTTTTCTTTACCACTATTAAAATGAGGTTCATCAAAAGTTTTATCCCATTCTCTCATATAATTGCCAGCATCGCGCGAAATCCTTTTATTTTCAAATTCTTGTTGTCTAATGGCTTTGTCAGCCTCAAGCAAGCGTATTTCAATTCTTTTCTGTTGCTCAATAAGATCATGCTTATTTAAATATTTGTCTAAAAGTTTGGCCTCATTCTTTCTCATCTCTTCGGCCACTTGATCTAAAACTTTTGCATAATTTTTCATTTCAGCATTTTGAAGTAATTCACTTAATTTTTCCCTAATTTCAAATTGTAAATTAAAATATTCGTTTAATTCTTTATTATCAATTCCAGAACCATTTTTCTTCCCATTCATCTTTTGATTGATTTTATCAGACAACTCTTTCTGTAGTTTCATAATTTCACTTAAGGAGGTTGATTGTTGAGGTTTATTTCCCCCACCTTTTTTTGGTATTTTGCACATCCCAGCACTTTGCATGTTACTATTCATCTGATTTTCGTCAATACTATTCAAAATTTCGGATAAATTTAAATTAATCAGATTAATTTGTGACATGATATGGTTAGTTTCTTTGCTGAAATTAATAAAATTATTCGCCTTATAAGATTTCTCAGCACTTTTAAGAGATTTATTAATTGCCAAAGAACTATTTACCAATGATGAAACAGGAAAATCAGATTTTATAAACAATTGGTACAAACTATCATATAAGATACTCCAGTTAGCTGAAAAATTCATAAAATTATATAAAATAGAATCCTTAGTAAAAGAAGATCGATAAGAAGCATATTTAGAGGAATATTCAATTTGTTTACTTAATTGAATAAGACTTTTAATATAAGATTTCAATTTATTAATATCAAGGTAAGAGCTACTTAAATCAAAATCTGAATTAAATAAATTGTCACTTAAACTCTTATAGTTATTATTTATATTTTGCAAAGTTTGTGTTGATTTATGTTTATCAATCTTATTCAATGAATCATATTGTTTATCAATAGTATTCAATAGACTATCATTGTAAGCTTCATTATTATCAGCTAATCCGGATTCTTTGAAAAATTTATTATATTGATTAGTAATGTTCTTATGTCCAGTTTTCAATTCATTGATGGATTCATCGAATTTATTCATAATCGAATCTAAACTATTATTGGAGCGAGTAATCTTTTCATTTAAAACATTATTCTTAGTAATCTGTTCATTTATCATTCTATCTATTGCTTCAAAAAAATTATTTACAAACGTATCATTTGTGCCTGTTTGTAATTTATGCTTGATGATATCCATTAACTCAGTTAAATCCTTAATTTGTTTTGATAATTCATGAGGGTTGTATGATCGTGAATCTAGTTTGTTAATAATATCATTATAAAGTGAGTCTGAAAGAAGTTTTAAAGATTCAAGGTCATTTCTCACCATTTCCTCCTTTTTAATCTCCTGTAATAAATTATTAAAGGCTTCTTCAAAATTAGAATAGGAAGATTTAATATCTTGTGAAATCTGTCTCACTAAGTAATCTTCAGATTTACTAATCTCAGAGGATAATTTAAGATTTAACTCAATATCATTTAGATTATGAATTGAATTTTCTAAAGAACTACTTTGATTAGCAGCATACTTATAAGTTTTAATGATTGAATCAATAGTAATTTTAGTATTTAAAAGAAAAATATTGCTATAGGAAATATGGTCATCTTTATAAGGATAATAATCATCGGTAAAAAACCGAATTCCTAAACTATCTAAAGTAGAGTATTTAGAAAAATCAAGCAAAATTTCATTTTCATAATGCTGACCATGATAATTACTTAACAATTTTTCGGATTCTATAATTTGAAAATTTGAAGAATTAAATTGACCTAATTCATAACCAATATTTCTAATTTTATAATCATCAGAAATATTCAAGAAAAAAGTAGCATTATAATTTATCTTTGAAAGAATTTCACAAGAAATTGATGGGGTTTTATCTTTTATGACATTTATAGGTAAACCGATAGAATCGACAACCATATTATTATTATAAAAATAAAACATTAAAACCTCAGAATTAAAAATAATATTTCTATTAATTACTTCGTTCTTATTAATATTGACCTTCTTCAAACTTTTTACAAAAGAAGTTCTATAAAGTATGGAATCATAATTATAAGCACTAAACAAAATATTAATGTTACTCCCTTCAGGAACACTTATATCTCTTAAGTCAGTAATAGTATCATTTTCAGATTGTATATAAGCCGGAGGTATGATTATTATATTCAAGTTATCGAAATAAGATTTGGGTTTTACATCGATATAGTACTTTTTAAAATGATTTAAGTTCTCACAAACGATGGCAAATTCAGTATTTTGATTTAAATTATGAAATTTATAACTAAAATTTTTATTATCTATTTTTGTCAGAAAATCGAATTTCCCATTTTTTAAAATTTTAATTTTGTCAGGAATTAAATTACCAGTAATCATAAGATTGATAACAAAATCGTCACCTGAAAAGCAAGAAAGATTATCAGGAGTTAGATAGTATTCAAGCAAATCAGGTTCCGAGAAATATTCATTATAATGTATAATTCTATTATAAGATTCTTTAAAAGTAGAAAAACTAAATAAAATAAAAACAAAACAACATATTAATAAAATTGTTACAATCTTAATTTCTTTTAGTTTAAAAATATTATTTAATTTTGCCAAATGAAGATTTTGAATAAGTCTATGAAGAATCTTATTAAAAGAATTATTGGAAATAAAAATCCTCAAATTTGATAACTGAAAATAATTTAAAAAATTAAATGTATCCTTCTTGTTTTCGAATATTATTCTAGGTTTGAATAATTTTATATATTCATATAGGAATTTATTAGAAAAATTCAATAAAAGAATGCAGAGCAGCACAATTAAAAATAAAAACAGCCAACTAAACAATATAATAAAACGCAAAGTAGAATTTAAATAAAAATGAAATTCTATTAAAACAGTTAGCAAAACATAAATGAGCAGAAAAGGTAAAGCTTTTGACAGAAAATGAATGCAGGCCCTTTTTGCTATATGTTTATAATTAAAGTATTTCATAACAAGAAAAAACGATATAGTTCAGAAAATCGTATGCAAAGATACATCAGTCATAATTCATTTTATAGGCTTTCATAATACAATTAAGAAAATTAAGTACTTTTGCAGCCTAGAATAAAGGAAAATGATTTAAAGCCTAAATCATGCCGTTACTGACTACAGAGGAAGTTACAAAAGTACTACCCTTTTTAAAGGGCAAGTTTGGCGAAAAGACTGCAAATTGGCTCTTAAAGATCATAAAGATGGATGCGATTAATCAACTATATGATGATTTAGTAGCGTCAGGATTGAAAAATAGAGAAGGTTTGGCCTTTTTATTTAATCAATTATCTGTTAGTTATTTAGTAAATAAAAATGGTTTGGAAAATATTCCAAAGAAAGGTCCATTCGTTATTATATCTAACCATCCATTTGGAGGTATAGATGGAATGCTAATGGCTTATGTGGTTACAGGAGTAAGGCAGGATTTTAAATTATTAGCTAATTTTTTGCTCTATAAGATTGAACCTTTAAGAGAACTATTTCTACCTGTTAATCCATTTGAAGATCGTAAGGATTTGACTTCAAGCATAAAAGGTTTAAGAGGAGCTTATCGCCATATTAATGAAGGCCACCCTATTGGTCTTTTCCCTGCAGGAGCAGTTTCGACCATCAATTTTCATAATTTCGTTATAGAAGATCGTTTATGGCCACATAACATAAGAAAGCTCCTTAGGCAATTAAATGTTCCAATTATTCCAATACACTTTGCTGGATATAACTCTTTATTATTTTATTCATTGGGTCTAATTAATCCAAAGTTACGTAGTATAAGGCTACCTGCTGAGGTTATTACCAAATCAGGTAAGTTAATTAGAATAACAATAGGAAAAGCCATACACCCTAAAGATTTCTTAAGTCATACATTGGATAATTTTAATGATATACTTAGAACAAAGCTTTACAGTTTAAACTATTCATTATGGCAAAATATAGAATTGCAAAATTATAATAAACAAGTCTTTGCCGATGATAACATATTGGAATTTAACCAAAAACGATTAAACGAGTTAAGTTCACATAAAGATAATCTTATTTCTCAATCAGGTGATTATTTATCTATTCTCACCGAAACTAATGAATTTCAGGATTTAAATAATGCTGAAATATTTGATAAGCAAAAAAAGAACATAACTTATAATAAGAACAAAAATAATGAGTTAAGTATTGAGAATAATAAGTGCTTAGTAACATATAATGTTTCAAAAAATAAACTTGAATATGGTTTTAAAATTTTTGTAGATGACAACATAAACAATCCCTATTTTAAATGTGGATCTATTAACAATTCTTTCAAGTTAAGCAAGCACTTTTTTTCACATGCAGAAGACACAATCATTATAGAAGAATTTTTTCATTGTAATGAAGGAAACAATTCTACAGAATTATGGGAAAGTTTCTGGAATTGCATATTTAAAGCTCTAAATAGATTCAATAAAAAACAAATTATTATTTATACAAATATATCGTTAAATTATTCTGAAGAATTAGCTGCATTAATATCAACATTTTTAAAAGAAAACTTTTTCATAAATTCACCTTCTATGCACATTAAAAGTAAGAATTTTATGAAGATACAATTTCCTAAACGCTTATCAAAAAAAGCCTTTCTTAATTATGTTAATAATGATTTTATGAAATTGGAACAGTTTATACAGGATTTAATGCCATCATATAAAATACCACCATTGCTAATACAAGATTTAAGCATAATGGATTCGAAAATTATTGGATTAAATATTGACAAGAAAAATTCATTCAGAATAGATATATTAACAAAGAATAACATTGATAATCTTTTAGAAAGATATAAAAAATATTATAATACAAATTTATCTAAAAACCTTTGAAAATTAGTTATTTATTTATGGTTAAAAAGTATAATGAATATAAAAATTTGGATTTAAACAATATTAGTCACGAAGTATTAAAGTATTGGCAACAAAATAAAATATTTGAAAAATCATTAGAAAAAACTCGAAGTGGCAAACCATTCATTTTCTATGAAGGCCCACCTTCAGCTAATGGTATGCCAGGGATTCATCATGTAATGGCAAGGACAATCAAAGATATAGTTTGCAGATATAAAACTTTAAAGGGTTATTATGTAGAACGAAAAGCTGGATGGGATACTCATGGATTACCTGTTGAAATAGAAGTAGAAAAAAAATTAGGAATCACTAAAGATGATATTGGAAATAAAATATCCATAATCGACTATAACAAGGAATGCCGCAAAGAGGTGTTGAAATACAAAAACCTTTGGGACGAACTTACTATAAAAATGGGCTATTGGGTTGATTTAGAACACCCATACATTACTTTCGATAATAAATATATTGAATCTGTATGGTATTTGCTTTCTCAACTTTATAAAAAGGGACTACTATACAAAGGTTATACTATTCAACCCTATTCACCTGCAGCAGGTACGGGCTTAAGTACCCATGAGCTGAACCAACCAGGATGCTATAGAATGATAAAAGACAACACGGTTGTAGCACAATTTAAAATCATTAAAAATGAAAGATCATCATTTCTATTTCAAAAGACTTCTTATGATATTTATTGCTTAGCATGGACAACTACACCATGGACTTTGCCTTCCAATACAGGATTGGCAGTTGGATCAAATATAAAATATAGTTTGGTTGAAACTTATAATCAATACACCGGTAAGCCAATCGCGATAATAGCTGCAACACAATTGCTTCACACCTTGTTTGATATTAACAATAAAGATTTGGATTTTAACACTTATAAACCTGGCGACAAAAAAATACCATACAGAATTGTTAGCGAATTTGAAGGCCGAGAACTCGAAGAAATCCGCTATGAACAATTATTACCCTATGCAAAACCACAAAATGGAGATCCATTTCGTATTGTTACTGCCGATTTTGTTTCAACCGATGAAGGAACAGGAATCGTACATATTGCTCCAAGTTTTGGTGCCGATGATTTTAAAGTTGGGAAACAATATAATCTCGGTTACTTAACTTTGGTAGATAAAAAAGGAAGGTTCACTTCGGAAATGGGAGAATTTGCTGGTAGATATGTTAGGTCAGAATATGAACCCTACAACGAACATTCGAAAGAACCAGTAGATATAGAAATAATAGTTAAACTAAAAAAAGAAAATAAAGCCTTTAAATCAGAAAAATACGAACACAGTTACCCTCATTGCTGGCGTACCGATAAGCCTATTCTTTATTATCCACTCGATTCATGGTTTATTAAAACCACAGCCATGAAGGATAAAATGATAGAAGAAAACAATAAAATTCTATGGAAACCTCCATCTACTGGCACCGGACGTTTCGGAAACTGGCTCGAAAATCTCGTAGATTGGAATTTATCGAGAACGAGATTTTGGGGAACTCCACTACCTATTTGGCGAACGGAAGATCTTGACGAAGAAATATGTATAAGCTCGGTCGAACAATTATTTATAGAATGCGAAAAATCTGTTGAAGCAGGTCTAATGAAAGAAAATCCTTTTCGAAATTACAGAAATAAGACAACAGGAGAAATCGATTACGATTCATTCGACCTACATCGGCCCTTTGTTGACGAGGTTATTTTGGTATCATCTAAAGGAAAACCAATGTATAGAGAAACCGATCTTATTGATGTTTGGTTTGATTCGGGCGCCATGCCTTATGCACAATTTCATTACCCATTCGAACGTCAAAATGAACTCGATACTTTTTTCCCAGCAGATTTTATAGCCGAAGGAGTCGATCAAACAAGAGGCTGGTTTTATACCTTACATGCTATTGCAGTAATGCTGTTTGGGAAAGCCGCTTATAAAACAGTCGTTTCAAATGGATTAGTACTCGATAAAGACGGCAATAAGATGTCGAAACGCCTTGGAAATGTAGTTAACCCATTTACTACTATAGAAAAATACGGAGCCGATGCCACACGTTGGTATCTTATCACAAACTCGAATCCATGGGACAACTTAAAATTCGACGAAAATGGAATCGTTGATATAAGCAGAAAATTCTTTGGAACCTTATATAATACTTATGCATTCTTTGCCCTTTATGCTAATATTGATAATTTTATGTATAAAGAAAACGAAATAGCCTTCGATATACGACCTGAACTCGACCGGTGGATTTTATCTTCATTGAATTCTTTAATTCAACAAGTCGATGATTGCTATTCGGACTATGACTTAACAAAGGCTGGAAGATTAATTGCAAATTTTACGCTTGAAGATTTAAGCAATTGGTACGTACGACTAAGCAGAAGAAGATTCTGGAAAGGTGAATATTCTCAAGATAAAATATCGGCCTATCAGACACTTTATACCTGTTTAATCACTATTGCAAAATTAGCATCTCCCATCGCTCCATATTACATGGAACAGATTTATAGGGACTTAAATACAGTAACACATAAAGAGGAATTTGATTCTGTACATCTAACAGAATTTCCCAAAGCTAAAGATGAGCTGATTGATGCAACATTAGAAGAACGAATGAAAACTGCACAAAAGATAACTTCTATGATATTAGCTCTGCGTAAAAAAATGAATCTTAGAGTTCGTCAACCATTAAAAAAAGTCATGATTCCAGCTATTAATAGCCATACTTCTGAATTAATTGAAAGTATAAAAAATATTATTTTAACCGAAACCAATATAAAAGAACTGGAAGTGCTTCCAGAAGGCGATACTACTATAATAAAAAAGGTTAAGCCTGATTATAAGAAATTAGGGCCACGTTTAGGGAAAAAAATGAAAAATATAGCAAATATCCTCGAATCACTTTCGCAAGAGCAGATTCGAGAATTTGAACAAAATCAATTGCTACAATTAAATATTGATGGAGAAAAAGTTCCAATTCACATAGATGAGGTAGAAATTATTACAGAAGATATACCAGGATGGATAAGTGCAACTGAGGCACCATACACAGTGGCACTCGATCTATCTTTGACCGAAGATCTAATTGATGAAGGGTATATTAGAGACCTAATCAATAGAGTTCAGAATATAAGAAAAGAAAGTGGCCTCGAGGTAACCGACAAAATTCATTTAATAATACATCATCATCCAATACTTGAAAGAGCAATCCAAAAGAATTATGACTATATTTGCTCCGAAACATTAGCTCAAGAATTATCACTAACAAAGCAACCCCAAAATGACATGACAGAAGTAGATATAGCCAATGAATTTAAAACATTTATCAAAGTTATTAAAATAGAAAGTTAGAATATAATTGATTAATAATAATGTAGGAGGAATAATCATGAAAAAGGAAGAAGCTCTAAAAGAACGCTATTCCGATGAGGAATTAGAAGAATTTCGCCAAATAATTCTAGAAAAACTTGAAAAAGCACGCAGGGATCTTGCATTATTAATGGAAGCTTATGCAAATCTGGAGGAAAATGGTACTAGCGATACTAGTCCCACTTTTAAAGTTTTAGAAGAAGGCAATGCAGTGCTGACTAAAGAAGAAAACGGCAAATTAGCTGCAAGAACCGAAAAATTTATTAAAGCCCTGGAGAACGCTTTGGTTAGAATCGAAAATAAAACTTATGGGATATGTAGAGAAACAGGTACTCTTATACCTAAAGAAAGATTAAGAGCAGTACCGCATGCAACCCTTTCGATAGATGCTAAACTAAAACAAAAACGCAAACAATAATTTCTAATTACCGGTTATACTATTTCGGATGAAATCGAAAAAGAAAGCGGCCTTATTATCAATTGGAATTATCGTATTTGTCTTAGTTATTGATCAAACCTTAAAAATCTGGATAAAAACTCATCTTTTTCTGGGAGAAGAAATCCCGGTAATCGATAACTGGTTTTTGCTCCATTTTGTTGAAAATGAAGGAATGGCCTTTGGTTTTAGCTTTGGTGGTGACTCAGGAAAAATTATTCTTAGCTTACTTCGGTTAGTTGCAGTAACAGCAATTGGTTATTACTTATACATTTTGATCGAAAAACGATCGGAACCTTTAAAAATCGTTGTTTTTAGCCTTATTCTTGCTGGCGCTTTAGGAAATATTATAGATAGCTGCTTTTACGGTCTTGTATTTACCGAAAGCACATATTATCAAATTTCCTCATTTACATTAAACCATGGTTATGCGCCCTTTCTTCATGGAAAGGTAGTTGATATGCTTTATTTTCCATTGATAGATACTCACTGGCCAGAGTGGATGCCTTTTATTGGAGGTAAAGAGTTCCAATTTTTTCGACCTGTTTTCAATATTGCAGATTCGTCAATTACCATAGGGGTACTATTGCTTTTAATTTTTTACAAAAAACTGTTCGGAACTTCTAATCCAAAAGCCATTTCTAACAAATAAAAATTGAAAAGGAAGAGTCGAGGTGGCTTAATAATATTAATTTTGCCTCGTAATTGGAAGAATGAATAATGAAAACCGATAAAGGGAAAATTTCACAGATAATTGGGCCTGTAATTGATGTGGCGTTCCAAGAAGCCGAATACCTTCCAAACATATACGAAGCATTGATTGTTAAACGCCCCGATGGTACTGATCTGATTCTTGAATGTCAACAACAAATTGGAGAATCTACAATTAGAGCTATAGCCATGGATTCTACTGATGGATTAAAGCGAGGGCTCGAAGTTATCAAAACGGGTAAACCTATCAGCATGCCGGTTGGAGAAGACATCAGAGGAAGATTATTTAACGTTATTGGACAAACTATTGATGGCCTTCCACCAATAAAAACAAAAGAATCATATCCCATTCACCGTGAACCACCAAAATTCGAAAATTTAAGTACAACTAACGAAGTTCTTTTTACAGGAATTAAGGCAATAGATTTGATCGAACCGTATTCTAAGGGCGGTAAAATAGGTTTATTTGGAGGAGCCGGAGTAGGCAAAACGGTAATTATAATGGAATTGATCAATAACATAGCTAAACGATATGAAGGTTTATCGGTTTTCGGTGGAGTTGGAGAAAGAACTCGTGAAGGCAATGATTTATTGAGAGAAATGATATCGTCTGGTGTTATTCGGTACGGTCAAAAATTTCTAGAAGAAATGGAGAAAGGTGGATGGGATTTAAACAAAGTAGATATGAATGAACTTGCCAAATCTCAAGCCACATTAGTTTTTGGTCAAATGAATGAACCTCCAGGGGCACGTGTCAGAGTTGCTCTTTCGGGATTAACACTGGCCGAATATTTTAGAGATGGGGATGAACAATCGGGGGGACGTGATATATTATTCTTTATTGATAATATATTTAGATTTACTCAAGCAGGCAGCGAAGTATCGGCTCTATTAGGTAGAATGCCATCAGCTGTTGGATATCAACCTACTTTAGCTACAGAAATGGGACTGCTTCAAGAAAGAATTACTTCCACAAAAAGAGGATCTATTACTTCTGTTCAAGCTATTTATGTACCAGCAGACGATCTTACTGACCCAGCCCCTGCAACTACTTTTGCACATTTGGATGCAACAACAGTTCTAAGCCGAAAAATTGCAGAACTCGGTATCTATCCTGCAATTGACCCGCTTGAGTCCACATCCCGAATCTTATCACCTGAGGTGGTTGGACTCGAACATTACAATACAGCTCAGAAAGTAAAAAGAATCCTTCAACGCTATAAAGAATTACAGGATATTATTGCCATCTTAGGTATGGATGAACTATCCGAGGAGGATAAACTAACCGTTCAAAGAGCTCGAAAAGTACAACGATTTCTTTCTCAGCCCTTTCACGTAGCCGAACAGTTTACCGGAATAAAAGGCACAATGGTGGGCATTGAAGACACAATTAAAGGCTTTAATATGATTATGGATGGTGAAGTGGATGAATACCCTGAAACTGCTTTTAATTTGGTTGGTACCATTGAAGAAGCAATCGAAAAAGGTAAAAGATTGATCGAACAAAGCAAATAAGATATGAAAGTTGAACTCATTTCGCCTGAGAAGAAGATATTCGAAAGCGATGAAGTTATACTAGTTCAACTCCCAGGAGTTGATGGCTTGTTCGAGATACTGAATCATCATGCCTCAATGATGGCTCTTTTAACTAAAGGCAAAATAAAAATTAAAGATATCCAAAATAAAGTTATTTTCTTTCAAATTGAGAAAGGTGTAGTAGAAGTTAAAAATAACGAGGTTACGATTCTTTCTCAATAGAAATTCTTCTGAAATCAAACTCTCCCTCAACGCATCTAAAATAAAAGAAACTACAATCCGATCAAACGAAAAATAAGAAAATAAAAAGGCTCATTAAAGAGCCCCTTATCGCTAATGCAGTGGTGTCGGCGGGAATCGAACCAGCGACACACGGATTTTCAGTCCGTTGCTCTACCGACTGAGCTACGACACCATCATATCGTTGAGACGGCAAAGATAAATATTTTTTTTAATACAAAATTTTTAATTCACTTTTTATTGCCATAAGTCATAAATTTGTAAAAGTCATATGGTAAACATAGCAATCGATATAGGAAATTCATTGACAAAGGTTGGCTATTATGAGGAGGATCAACTACTTCATTTTTTTAAAGTGAAGAAATTAACCCTAGCAAGGTTAAAAGAAGAAACCAACAAGTTAATTGGGAGGCTTCCCCAAGCAGCAATCTTATCGAATGTAAAAGAATGTGACACTGAGCTCTATTCGTTTTTAAAACATTCCTTTAAATTTTATGAAGTAGGCCATAATACAAAGTATCCAATAAAGATTGGTTATTTAAGCCCACATACCTTAGGCAATGATAGAATAGCCGCTGCAACAGCAGCTTATCTAAAATCGGGCTCTGGGCCAGCATTATCAATAAATTGTGGGAGTTGCATCATCTATGACTGGGTCAATAAAAACGGAATATACCAAGGAGGGGCAATATCGCCAGGTTTAAAAATGAGATTGAAAGCCCTACATAATTTTAGCGCTAAATTACCGTTAATACCACCACGTAACATAAATTCTTTTATTGGCAATACTACTGAAACATCGATTCTTTCGGGGGTTCTTAACGGGATAATTTTTGAAATCGATGGTTTCATCAACCAATATCGAACGATGGATAGTAGCCTATCCACATTTTTAAGCGGAGGAGATATGTCGTATTTTGAAGGTAAACTTAAAAATAGCATTTTTGCAATTCCAAACATTGTCCTTGAAGGACTCAACAAAATACTGCTTTTTAATGAGCGGATATAAAAAAATACTACTACCGTCAATCATTATTATATATGCTTGTTTATTTAATCAAGCATTTTCACAGTCGAGTATCACTTCACCCTATTCACATTATGGGGTAGGCGATTTACTAAGTATAAGCAATACGAGGAATCGTTCTATGGGATCTATTGGATACGCACAAAGAGGATATTATAATATTAATCCCTTAAATCCAGCTTCTTACACTTCGTACGATTCAATGTCTTTCGTTTTTGAGGGAGGCATGCGGGGTTCATTCGTAACTTTAAATACTAATGAATTATCGGAAAATGCCTCGAGTGCCGGACTCGATTTCTTATTCTTTGGATTCCCCGTCTCAAAAAGATTGGGGGTGAGCTTCGGAACAATGCCTTTTTCAACCGTAGGATATAAAATTCTCGATAAACAAATCGATCCATTATTAGGGGAAGTCGACTATTACTATCAGGGAGATGGTGGATTGAATCAGTATTACATTGGCGTAGCTTTTAAATTACATAAAAATTTTTCTATCGGCGTTAATGCCATTTACTTAGCTGGCGATTTAGAAAGAAGCCGATTATTACACTTTCCAGATTCGGCAACCATTCTCAATACAAGGATAAGAGATAATATTCATGTTAGCGACATCTCATATTCAGCCGGAATTCAATATCACGATATACTTAAAAAAGGCAACAAGATAAACATGGGTTTAACTGTAAGTTATGGTAATAAATTGAAAACCAATACTGATAATCTATCAGAAACCTTATTTGGTGGAATCAATGGAGGATATGAATATTATAAAGATACTGTTGAATACATCTCAGACATTGCTGGAGATTTAAATTTACCGTTACACATAGGTGGTGGTATTTTATATGAGATTCCTGAAAAATTATGCCTTGGGGGCGATTTTACATATTCATTCTGGGAAGATTACACCATTTCGGGGAAAACCGATTCTTTGAAAAATAGTTATCGAATTAATGCCGGTTTAGAATGGATTCCTGACAATCGTCCAATTTCAAAATACTGGCAAAAAATTAGATATAGAGTAGGGATGAGTTACAATAATACTTATCTAAAATTAAATGGAAGCAGTATCAATGAATTCACGGCAAGTGTTGGGCTGGGTTTACCTTTAAGAAGACAGGCATCAACGATTAATTTTGGCGCAGAATTTGGAAATAGAGGTACTACAAACAATGCATTGATAAAAGAAACCAATTTGAGAATATTTATAGGCATTTCTATTACAGAACGCTGGTTTGTAAAACGAAAGTATAACTAGTTAAAAACAATGAAAAATGAATACAACTAAATCCATCCTTTTTTCGATAGTTTGCCTTCTCATAACTTTAGGAAGCACTAAAATAGTTTCGGCTCAAGTATCTGCCTGTAACGAAAAAATGAAGTATGGGCAAGATAGTGTAGAATGCGTGAAAAATCTTTCACTCTTTCGTGAGCCTGTGAAACAAAAAAATTATAAGGATGCTTACAAACCGTGGAAATGGGTTTATGAAAATTGTCCTTGCGCAAGTCAATTTACTTTTGTTGATGGCGTAAAGATTATGGAATACCGTTTAGAGCAGGAAAAAGATCCTGCTCGACGGAATGCTATTATCGATAGTTTGCTTGGTATTTATGATGCCAGAATCAAATATTTCCCCATCAATCCATCTAACGGCCAGTCGCAGGTAGGAAGCATTCTAACAAGAAAGGCGTTAGATTGTTTTACCTATAAACCCGATAAACCCGAAGAAGCTTTTGAAATTATAAAAAGGGCTATAGAATTGGATGGTGCAGAAGTTCTACCTAATGGATTGCAATTATATATAGAGGCAGCCATCGAAATGGTAAAAAAAGAACAAGCCGATAAAACCTTGGTAGTAGATGTTTATGACCAACTTAGCGATTTAATGGATATAGCCATGGACAATGCCCAATCCGATTCCACTGCAATTAAAAAATACTTTCTTATCAAAAATAATATAGAAGTACTTTTTGAACCTTTTGCCACATGTGAAGATTTGGTTAATATCTACCAGTCTAAATTTGAACAAAGTCCAAACGATACAACACTTTTAATAAAGATTACCAAGATTCTCGATAAGAAACAATGCACCGATAAGGAATTGTTTTTTGCGGCTACTGAAAATTTACATAAAATTAAGCCTTCAGCCAATAGTGCCTACCTAATGGCAATAAAATACATGAAAGAAGAAAAATGGGATATAGCAAAAAGTTATCTTGAAGAAAGTATAGACTTATATAAACCCGATGAACTTAATAAAAAAGCTAGAGCTTATCATCTTCTAGGTCAAATCTATTTAAACGAAAAAAATTACTCGGCTACCAGAAATATGGCTCAAAAGATTATAGAAATCAATCCCAACAATGGAGAAGCCTATATTCTTATTGGTGATGCTTATGCACTATCTGCTGCTCAATGTGGAGATAACGAATTAACAAAACGTACACCCTATTGGGCTGCTGTTGATAAATATATCCAGGCTCGTCGCTTAGATCCAAGAGTTGAGGAGACAGCAAAGAAACGAATAGCAACTTACTCGAGCTATTTCCCAAGCATGGAAACTATTTTCTTTTATGGCTTGAAAGAAGGCGAAAGCTATAAAGTAGAATGTTGGATTAATGAAACAACTACAGTAAGACCTGCCAGGTAATGTTAACATGAAATCAGTTACATACATTAAGATTTCAAAATTTTTTATATTAAATGCGGTCATTGCCATTTTAATGGCAATGACCGCATCATGTAAAAACGACATGAAAAAAATTCAGGAACTTACTGCAATAGATACTTTACCTAACGAAATAATCAAAAATATTGAACTTAGATATGTTGATTCTGGTCGAATTACAAGCTTGTTGAAAAGTCCATTACTCTATGCCTTTTCATCACCCGATGCAAAAACAGTATTTCCCCAAGGTCTCGAAGTTTATTTCTATGATAAGCAAATGAAACCTACTGCATCACTCATTTCGAGCTATGGTATCAATTATTCGAATGAAAAACGCATAGAAGTAAAAAATAATGTTGTACTCATTAATATGGAGAAAGGCGAAAAATTAGAAACAGAAGAGCTAATTTGGGATCAAAGGAAAGGGAAAATTTTTACCGAAGCTAATATCAAAATAACTACTCCTGATAAAATTATTTTTGGCCGAGGTTTAGAATCAGACGAAAATCTTCAAAAAAGAATCATCAAAAATGTATCGGGCGAGATTCTGGTGGAAGATGAAGAATAATTCATGAAGTTAAACTATCTATAATGAGTAATAATTATATCATTGTCATTACTTCGCTCATTTTTTCTGCTTTATTCTCAGGATCAGAAATGGCATTTTTTACAGCTAACAGGCTTAAAATTGCTTTAGCTAAAAATAATAAGTCATGGTCGGCTAATATACTTTCTAAATTCCTCGAAAATCCTTCAAGCTTCATCGCCACCCTACTACTTGGAAACACTATTACCCTTGTGGTGTTCAGCCTTGCCATGGAACCCATTCTTTCCAACGAAATTTTCCCAAAAATAGGCCTTGGAAACATCCAGTCAACTGGCTTAATCGTTTTTATACAAACTATCATATCAACCATCATTGTACTAGTATTTGCAGAATTTTTACCAAAGTCTATTTTTAAGATACAACCCAATCTTTTCCTGAACTTTCTAGCTATCCCATTATATATCATTTACTTAATATTATATCCTATTGTTTATATAGTCAATAAAACGGCCCATTTCTTCTTGGTGAAGATTTTAAAGCAAGAACTCCCTCTGCAAGATACTTCGATCACCTGGGTCGATCTTGATAAATTTATTAGAGAATTTACACAATCAACCGGGAATAAAGGAATAGAACAAGAAGCTCATATTTTACAAGCCGCATTAGATTTCAAAGAAATCAAATTGAGAGAATGCATGGTCCCACGAACAGAAATAATTGCAGTGGAAAAAAATGAAAGCATACCCGACTTAATTAATAAATTCGTCGAAACGGGTCACTCTAAAATATTAGTTTATAATGAGACTATTGATGATATCATTGGCTATGTACATTCCTTCGATCTATTTAATCAACCACCTGATTTACAAAGTATAATACGAAAGGTGGAATATTTTCCCGAAACCATGAGAGCCGATAAAGCTCTTAAAAAGCTAACTCACGATAAAATTAGTGTGGCTATTATTCTGGATGAATTTGGCGGAACATCGGGGATGGTAACCTTAGAAGATTTAATTGAAGAAATTTTTGGAGAAATTAATGATGAGTATGATTCGAATTCAGTAAACGATAGAAAAATTAACGAGAAAGAATATATATTTTCAGGTAGAGCTGAAATCGACTACATTAACAACAAATATGAACTTAATTTACCAAAATCGGACGAGTATGAAACAATCGCCGGTCTGATACTACATTATTATGAAGGAATTCCGCCAAATAATGAACAAATTACAATAGAACCTTACTGTTTTCATATCCTTCAATCGACAGGAAAAAGAATTGAGAAAGTGAAGATGACGGTAAAAACTTAGCTTATAGGCTATTAAAAAAATTATAAGCATCTCTATACATCGTTAGAAAGCTCTATTTTATTAAAGAGAAACTTAAGATAATGAGGAAAAAATTTTATATTTTCCATTGATTTCTGTACTTTTGCAAGCTTTAAAAATTTATAAAACATGGCAGTTTTAGGAAACATAAGAAAACGTTCGGGGCTGGCTGTAATTTTTGTTGGGGTAGCTATTTTAGCTTTTGTATTAGGCGACATAGGGAATAGCACATGGCGAAATCCTACTTCTGTAGGCGTTGTTGCAGGTGACAAGATTTCGTATATTGACTTTGAAAAGAAGGTTGAGGAGAATTTAGAATATACTAAGCAAAGTCTTCAAAAAGAAAATCTCACGAGTGAAGAAATCTATTCAGTAAGACAAAATACATGGAATCAGCTTGTTAATCAGATTATCATGGAGAAAGCCTTTGAAGAAACTGGCCTAACTATTTCACAGGATGAATTAACAGACTTAATCCAAGGCCCAAATCCTCATAAATATATCCTGCAAAACTTTCAGAATCCACAAACGGGTCAACTAGACAGAGAATTATTGATGAATTTTCTTCAAACCCTCGACCAACGCGAACCTGAGCTTCAAAAACAAATGGAAAACCTAATTGAGGCAATAAGGCAAGACAGGCTTAACACAAAATTCAATGTTTTAATTGGTAAAGCCTATTATATGCCAAGTGCTTTAGTTTTAAAAGATTACCAATTGAAAAATGTAAAGGCTTCTTTCAACTTTGTGGCACAAAGCTTCACACTTGTACCCGATAGCCTTGTAAAAGTTAGCGATAAAGACTTAATAGCATATTACGATAAGCACAAACAAAACTATGAACAAGAAGAAAGCAGAGATATAGATTATGTAGTTTTTGATGTTTTGCCATCAGCCGAAGATTATGCAGCAGCAGAAAATGAGATTAAACGATTATATGAAGAAATGGCAACATCGAACGATATAGTGAATTTCGTAAATTTCAATTCTGACGAGAAATATGATAGCACATTCAAAAAGAAGGGTACACTACCTATTCAGATTGATTCGATAATGTTCAATTCACCGGTTGGAACAATGGTAGGGCCTTGGATGGAGAACAACACATATTATATAGCCAAATTACTAGATGTTCAAGAAAGACCTGATAGTTTAAAGGCATCGCATATTCTTATATCCTATCAAGGGGCGTACGGCGCTGGTCAAGATATTAAAAGAACAAAAGAACAAGCGAATAAACTTGCCGATAGCTTAACCTCAGTATTAAAAACGAACAAGAAAAAATTTTCAGAATTGGCTGTTCAATTCTCAAATGATCCCTCCGTACAACAAAACTCTGGCGATTTAGGATGGTTTGCCGATGGACAGATGATCTATCCTTTCAACCAAGCTGTTTTAAAGACAAAGGTTGGCGATATAACTTTAGTAGAATCAGCCTTTGGATTCCACGTAATTGAAGTTACAGGTAAAACCACGCCAATAAAAAAAGTTCGTGTAGCTATTTTGAAAAAAGCTATCAATCCTAGCACAAAAACCCAACAAAAGGTTTATGCTCAGGCAAGTACTTTTGCGTCTCAATGTAAAACCAAAGAAGACTTCGAAAAGAAAGTTCAGGAAATGGGTCTTAATAAACGTACGAAAGATTATTTGAGCGCTATGGATATGGGTTTGCCCGGTATAGATGATTCCAGAGAGATAGTTCGCTGGGCTTTCAGCAAGGAAGTTGAGGTAGGAGCTATTTCCGACGTGAAAGATTTCGGGAACAAATTTGTAGTGGCCATTTTAAAGAAAATTCACCCTAAAGGAATTGCTCCATTGGAGGATATTAAGGAAAGCATAGAAGCTTCCGTTAAAAAAGAAAAGAAAGTTAAAATGCTTGCAAACAAAATGAAAGAAACCGGGGCAAAAGATTTATATGAACTCGCTTCAAAACTAAATGCCAAAGTCGATACTGCCTCTGATGTCACTTTTTATACCTATAATATTCCTGGCATAGGAAGAGAACCCAACTTAATAGGTACTGTATTTTCACTGAACCCCAACGAAGTGTCTGATCCTATCGAAGGTCTAAACAACGCTTTCGTTGCCAAGGTAAAAACTTTTACCGATGCTCCAGCTAAATCTGATTTTACAATAGAAAGAAAACAACTTGAAAATAATTTCTTTGCTCGCAGTAGCTCAGGAACTTATAAGGCTTTAGAAAAACTAGCAGACGTAGAAGATAACCGCGTCCTATTCTATTAGGCTCGTCTTTAAAAATTCCAACAAATTTTCATCAATTCTCATTTTTAAAAAGAACTGACTTTACGATTAATTAAGTCGGTTCTTTTAATTTTTGCTATCTATTTGATCAATCCACAGTAATTTTGACTAAAAATTTCTTCAGCATTGATACCAGAGGCGACTATAAGTTTGATTATTGAAACTGCACGTATTGAAGAAGTGATTGGCGAATTTGTTAATTTACGCAGACGAGGAGCCAATTTAGTAGGATTATGTCCCTTTCACAATGAAAAAACACCATCATTTACAGTCTCTCCTGTTAAAGGCTTCTATAAATGTTTTGGTTGTGGAGCCGCAGGAAATGTAGTGAAATTTCTTATGGAATACGAGCATTACACCTATAGTGAAGCGCTTAAATATTTAGCACGAAAATATAACATCGAGATCGAAGAGCGTGAACCCTCGGCAGAAGAAATCCAAAAGGCAAACGAAAAAGAGAGTCTTTACACCGTGAATGCCATGGCTGCAGAATTTTTTAAAACTCAGCTATGGGAAACTCCTGAAGGAAAAAACATAGGTTTGTCATATTTTGAAGAACGTGGATTTCAATATCCAATTATCCAAAAATTCCAATTGGGATATTCACCTATGCAAAAAGATGCGCTTTATTTATATGCTCTTTCTAAAGGATTCAAGCCTGAACAACTAGATAAAGCAGGGCTTATTATCAAACACGGAAATGAATATATTGATCGCTTTTTCAATCGTGTTATTTTCCCCATACACAACCAATCGGGACGAATTATTGGCTTTGGTGGGCGCATATTAACGAATGATAAATCACTGCCCAAATATATCAATACGCCTGAAACAGAAATTTACCATAAAAGCAATGTGCTTTATGGATTCTATCAGGCACGTAAATCAATTGCCGATTTAAACAATTGCTACTTGGTAGAAGGATATACTGATGTAATTTCTTTGAATCAGATCGGAATATCTAATGTAGTAGCATCAGCAGGAACTTCGCTTACTTCAGGCCAAATTCAACATATCAAGCGATATACTCCCAACATTACCATACTTTATGATGGAGATTTGGCGGGTATTAAAGCCACGTTTCGCGGCATAGATATGATTTTGCAAGAAGGCATGAATGTCAGAGTAGTGTTGTTTCCTGAGGGTAATGATCCCGATTCTTTTGCTCGTAGCCATCGAGCTGAAGAAGTGGTAAGCTTCATAACCGAAAAAGCTCAACATTTTATAGGATTCAAAACCAATATATTACTACAAGAAACCCAGAATGATCCATTAAAACGTTCTGCCTTAATCAGAGAAATACTCGAATCAATAGCCTTAGTTCCTAATAGCATTACACGCGCAGAATTCATAAAATATACCTCAGAGATCTTAAATGTTCCAGAGCAAACTTTACTTTTCGAATTAAATAAAATTCTTTCGAAAAATTACAGCAAAACCACACCCGAACAACAACTTCCTTCACCAACAAATCTACAAATAGAGCTCAATCAAGAAATTGCCGAAGAAAGAAACATCACCCATCAAGAATATAATATTATACGCTTGCTCCTTAACCACGGAGAAAAGGATTTCGAGTTTAAGTTTGATGATGAAAATGGCCAGCAACAATCTATGAAAGTAAACACCTCACACTTTATCGTAAGTGAACTCATTGAAGACGATTATGAATTTAGTGTGCCATTGTTAGAAAAAATTTACGAAGAATATAAAACAGCTTTCCAAAATAACATTATACTGCCTGAAAAACACTTCATCCAACATCCTGACGAAGAAATAGCAGAAATGGCCATGGACTTGGTGGTTTCTAATTATCAAATCAGTGAAAATTGGTTCAAACAAAAAGGAATCTTCACTCCAAAAGAGGAGGATATACTAAAAGACATTGTTATCAACTCAGTTTATAATCTTCGTTTACGCCGCATAGAAGTCGAAATCGTTAAATTGCAACAAGAATTACAGAAGGCAGAATGGGAAGATGCATGGGACTTGCTCAGAAGGCTTACTGAGTTAAATAATTCGAAAACACAGATATCGAATAAGCTGGGTAGAATTATTCTTAAATAATGATGAGTTTGGTTTGAAAATAAATTTGCTGAGAACACGAAAGCCTAAGCAAATAGTTTCCGGCCCTGAGTTGATGCCGCAAATCAAGAAAAATCTCTGATTTACGAATGGGTATAATCTTTCTATAAACATTTCTTCCATTTTCGTCAATGATTTCTAGTGTACATTCTTTATTTACAGGCTGGCTCAAGTAAATTCGAAAATAACCATCTGAAGGATTAGGGCTAATGCTGATTTGAGTTAGAGGAGTTTCGACCATTCCCTCAGGACAGGGCTTAAAAATTACTAAGATTGTATCAGAAAAATCACAAAAATTACTGTCTGTTATTTTTATCCAAACTTGAAGGCTATCATCTACTTGAAGAAAAGTGCTATCTATGACGATTTCACGTTTTGTAGAGCCATCAAACCAAAGGTAACTCTGATAATCTCCGGCATCCAATGAGATAGAAGCATTTTTGCAAATCACCGTATCATTACCCAGATGAATTTCAGGCAGTGGCAAAACTACAACACTTACAGAATCACATAATGAAATTCCACAAGCATTTGAAGAATAAGCATAATATTTTTGTGAGGAAAGTGGAGCCAAAACTCTTACATTTAAACCTCCCCCTATGGGAGTATCACCACATTTCTTATCTGTCCAGAAAATGGAGTCATAAGTGTTTAAATTTGCACTTAATAATATAGAGTCAAGGCCTAAACAAAAGGTATCGGGTAAAGCAGACAATGCAAATGGAATACTTGGATCATCATCGAAATAGATTACACAAGTATCGGAGAGGATTTCCATTTCATTGAAACCCGTAATAATTAAATTTACACTCCCTTTCGAACGATCCTCCTGGCCTGGATAATAATAAGTGGCCGAATCATGCTTCGAATAAAAATAACCATCACCTAAGGTCAGCCACACTAATGAATCTATATTCTTAACAGAGGCAAAAACAGGAACGGAATCGTAAGTATAACAAAAATGGCAGTCATTCATGGCATGAACCTGAGGTTTTGCGTACAAAGGCAAAGTAATGTAATCGAGCCATACTTTATCTTCACCAGCCCCATAGTATAAATCTTTGGAATATTGCCATCTTAATGTATGACGGCCAGCAGGGACTAAAAAGGAAGCACGTTTCCAATTACGCACCCCAGACCACTGCTTTTTTTGAATATTATCGATAAAAAATGATAAAAAATCATATCCCGATTCGGTAGAAGTTTTGTAATAAAATGATACAGTATCGTCCATTACTATATTATAGGTAATTGAAAGGATAGAGGTTTCGCCATCGGCAATATTAAACGAATGAACGCAAAATAAACCTTCGTAAATAGGGCTGTTTGTAATCTTCCAAGGATGCATGCTAACATTATTCCACGGAAATTTTTTAAAATCACCACTTTCCCAATCCTCGATGATTAAACCGCTTCTAAGATGATACGTTTTAGTAATTTTTCGCATTTGTGATTTTACGTGAAAATTCAATTCTATTAATTCGCGATAAGGTAAATTGCAATGGAATGAAACATTGAAATGGACAGTATCCTTAGAACCTGAATAAATAATCGGTATAAAGGCGCTATCGTTTAATATCTCAATAAATGGAGAGTTGCATGTGAAATAACATATTACGGAGTCGAGTGGGAAATCACCTGTATTAGCAACAACAAGAGATACTGTAGCTTGTTCGCCAGCATCGGGCACACCGTTTTTATTGTAAAAATCATCATTATATTGCATGTTAGAGATTTCGAGATTTGGTGCGCTTGAAAAAGCATAAAAATGACTGTTCCATGAACTATCACCATCACTGGCCAGGAGATCGAATCTTATTTTTAAATCGTCGGGTACAGTATCTTTTATGGCGATTATATAAGCATGGTTATGGTTTATAGTTTGGCCAGGCATAAAATCTCCGAAATATTCACAAGAATCTAATAGGTCGATGTATGACGAAGGTGTTGAAAGCAAAACATTAACATGATTGGCAGCTGAGTCTCCGACATTTTTCATTTCAACGTTCATCCACAATGTATCTCCATAGGTAAGCTGATCTTTCAAAATACTTTGGAGGTCATGAAAACTATGCTGGTTATGTATAACCCAAGGCTGATGAGGAGGAGGGTCAGAAATAAAAGGACTAATATAAGTTTTAGCCATACCGTTACGATTATCAGTCCATACAGGATATACCATCATACCCCGAGACGTAATACCCAGATAATCGCCAAAATAACCAGCCGCAAGGCCAGGTATAGGTGCAGGAGTAAAACTATAATCACTCACTCTGAAATCTTCCCATGTAACTCCTCCGTCCCTTGAAGCTGCCACCCAAGTTTCACATGAAAGCGCATTCGTATTTCTGTCATCATAAAAAATAACAAAAAGATTTCCCGTTTCAGGGTCGCAAGTTATCCACGGGAAAAAATGTTGCTTTCCTAATCCCGACTGATCTTGATTTACTTTTACAGGATTCGACCAAGTATTACCCCTGTCGGTAGATTTAATGAGATAAACATTAATTTCTTCACCGGTATTGATTCCTGGTTCGCCTTTATTTGCCCAAACCAAATAAAGATTTCCTTTGTTCGGACCATTGCTGAGGTCAACCGTCATTGAAGGGAAGGAATTTACTCTCATGGTTTTGTGAGAAAGAGAATAACGAATTCCTCTAATATTGCTAATTATTCGTCTGGCAGGTTCAAAAGAATAACCGCCATCAAAAGAACAGGTAAATCCCATCGCGCACTCATCACCTGGCCATTGGTCATAAATGGCCCAAACCACATAGAGTTCACCATTTGCTCCGGTTTGAATATTGACACCTTGATTATGGCTCAATGCATTTACACCCTCACTAATTACAAAGGGGTTTGTCCATAGTGTGCCTCCATTATTAGAACAGGAAAGCTGTATTTCTCCATCATAAGCAGCCCCATTAGAAAATCTCGTCCAAGCACAGTAAACATTGTTACGATAAGGACTTTGAGGGCTGTTATCTATCCAGAGATGATTTTTATCGAGTGCTGCTGGATAAAACCCAGGAGAGGGAGCTATGAGATGCCTTTCCCAATTTTGTCCCTTATCATCACTTATAGCAACCGATTGGCCGAACATTTCATTGATATAGCCAACAAACAAACGACCATCGGCATTCATTGCAACAGCAGGATCACCACTATTATCCCCACCCACACCCTCAATCTCACCTTCCCATTCCATTCCAGCATCTTCAGAAATAAAAAAATCAGCACCTAATAAAACTTCGGCAGCATAATCTTCACTGTTGTTACTATTTAATAAAAATTCATTATCGAGAGGCGAAACGGCAATAGAATTCTCGCTCTGCGTATTCTCGCCCTCTCCAATCATTACATCTGGAGAGTCTTGAAAAGGAATAGAATAACTTCTTAAGAAGCTACCACGATAAATGGCATCAAGATTTGTAACCTGAGGATTTGGGGCTATATAACCTTTTCGTAAGGCATATTGCCAATAAGCCATATTGTCGATTCGATTGTCGTACAGTGCACTGGGATTTTTTAAAAGGTTAATTTCGTCAGATAAAGAGGCCTGAGAATATGCGACTTCTACAAAAAACAAAAATCCTATAACTAACCCAAAGAAATGCTTCAAAAAAGAAGAAATTTTAAGTCTCATGGTTTGAAATTCAAGGCCAACACATAAATACAAAAATATCGAAATAAATGCTAGTTCTATGAATCAATTATCTTCTATGTATCACTTTTATGATGTTTTGCGATTGTGGAGTAGAAATCCTTATAAGATAAAGTCCATTGTGCAAGGAAGAAAATGATGACTCGGCAAAATTCCAAACATAACGGTTTACTCCAGAGTCGAGATAATCACTGGCAAGCTTTTTAACGAGCTGACCCGATGAGTTGAATATTTCGATTAGGATGGAAGTTGGTTGATTCAATTGAAACTCTAAAAACATTTGATTTGAGAAAGGATTAGGCCATACTTTGAGCTGAGCAAGCAAGGAATTCTCGTTTTCAATACCAATACCCGAATTAACATTAAACTGTACAAAGATGCTATCTATGGGGCTATCGGGGTCATTCGATTGAACAAAAACCCATGTTTCGTATAATCCAGAACCAAGGAAAGTTGCGTCCAGTGTAAATATAATGTCTTGAATGCTTCCAGGCGATATTGTCCCCATAGCACTTGAAGAAGAAAGCCAAAGTGAAGCAGCCGAATCCATCTGAAGTACCCAATTAAGGTCGGCATAACCAGTATTAGAAATCAAAACTGGAACATTTACCGTTTGTCCCGTATAACAAGAAGTATCGATAAGATTGGTAGAAAGGAGTATATGTGGATGAATACCTTGTCCTATCATAAAACTATGGGGATCAGAAGCTCCAATAAGCGGATGAAAGGCATTCCGCCCGCTTTTATCGCTGGCTTGAAGATAGTAGCGAATATTACTTCCAAAGGCTTGCCGAGGAATAAGAGCCGTATATTGATCATTAGCCTGAAAGGTGAGAGGTAAAATTTGATAAGGTCCATTATCAACACTGTAGAAGACTTTAGTTGAGTCAGCAATAATAGCTGAATCGCATAAAGATTTAATATAAGCCGCAATGAGATAATCTTCGTCGCAAGGTTGAGTATCGACAATTGGAAGATGTTTTACAAAAAGCATATATTTATCGGCAACTTCATGTGTACGACAATGCAAAGCATCGGTAGATTCCCAAGGTGTCGAAGGGTTCTGGTACACACCTATTACTTCATAGCCTGGCAAAGCATTTTGATAAACCTGTAAAGCAGCATTATCATACATTGTGTTACCGGTTAAGGGCACAAATACATGATCTTTGAAAATAAAAGAATTGGTGTAAGGCTGATCGTTGGGAGTATTTACGCGAAATACCTGATAAGGAGTTCCATAACTACTGATAGCAGATTGCCAATAAGCTGCAGCTTGTTCAATCAAATTATATTGGGAATGAGAGGGCGGAACTTGACGAATAAGAATCTTGTCGACATCGAGAAACTTAGCCCAGCAATCGATATGATCAATATAAGTTCCATTGGGATCAGGGCGTACATGATAATTGACTATACCCAGATAATCCATCATCATTTGATGCATTTGGGTGGGAGTCAAACTTGGATTTTCGGTATAAACCAGATTGGTTGAAGCAGCTCCTCCCATTCCGTCGCACATATAATTTCCTCCAGTATGAATCACGTTCATTCCGTAAAGTGGAACATTCATATAACTGGCTAATTTAACGGGTATATCGTCGTCAGAAGGGCGTGGACGATTATAGGGAAAGTCAACAATACCTACTTTGTTTTCGCCATTAATAACAAACCAAGGCCCATAATCCCTGGTCCAGTAAGAATCGGTAGGAGCAATTAAAAAGCTACAATTACTCAGGTTTACACCATTACTGGCATATTGATTATAAACGCTATTTTGTTGCGACTGATTAGCAACAATAGTAATTACATCACCAACTTCCGACAATTCTTTTATCAAAATCATAGGTATTCCGAAAGGATAACGAATTAATACACCTTCATTGTAATTAAATTCAGCCAGATTGGTTACAGGAGCTGGTGGAGGAGGGGTAGGAGTGAATCCAAGTCCAATTTCGTTTCGTCTTAAAAATTCTTCAGGCGTCATCCAGTGAGTGAGGACCATAGAAGTAGGTTGTAAAGGTTCCTGTGCATAAGCAAAATGACTTATGATACAGAAAGCAATAAGCAGATTCAAAAGGAAAAAACTCTTAAAGTGCATAAAATCAATTTTATAAAGTTGAACTATAATAAAAATTTTCACTAAAGATGAGGATAAGGTAAGAAAAACGTCAACAGCAAAAATCAGATAAAATTACATAAATACAAGGACATCATAAAGAAAAGAAGGAAATGATGAGAAAGAAAGTAAGGCTTATAACTTGAATGAAAGAATGATTCATTCCTGATTTTCGAGAATCCTCTCTAAAATGAATGAAATTTTATGTTAGAAAGGTTATTTTTGCAAAAATCTAATGACACAATTACCGTTATAGAGCCTAATGTAACACAAGAAACGAAATGAAGATATTCAGTAAAGTGCTTATTTTTTTAGTTTTAATAAGTACAATAGAAGCAAAATCACAGTCCGTACTTGTTCATGATACGGTTTACATTTCCGACTCAGGAGTATATTACGTTCCGTACAAGAGAGCTTTTAATCCTGATATTGATCTGGTGCAAGATTCACCAATAGTAAGGGCACTTGATAGTTTAGCCAATATTAAATTTTTTCAAGATTATTACTTTACGACGGATGAGAGTTTAAGCAATGTATATGAGTTCCCGGGTGATTTTATTCCGGTATATTCTGATTCTGTTTATCAACAGAGAATAGAAAGTATGAGGCAGAATTCACCTATTGAATATATATATAATCGGCATGTAAAAGAATATATAAATTTATATGCAGTAAAGAAACGTCAACTCACACAGCGTTTATTAGGGCTTTCCTACATATATTTTCCTTTGTTTGAGGAGATGCTCGACAAGTATGACCTTCCATTAGAACTAAAATATCTTGCGGTCATTGAATCGGCGCTTAATCCAACGGCAGGGTCAAGGGCAGGAGCAAAAGGGTTATGGCAATTTATGTATGGAACGGGTAAAGCCTATGGACTAAAAGCCACTTCTTTAGTGGATGATCGTTTTGATCCTTATTTAGCAACCGATGCTGCTTGCAGGCATTTAAAAGATTTATACGATTTATACGAAGATTGGTTTTTAGTTCTGGCCGCATACAATTCAGGAGTTGGCAATGTGAATAAAGCCATTAGAAGGGCAGGAGGGACGAAAAATTACTGGGCTATTTGGCCTTATCTTCCGGCTGAAACACGTGGGTACGTTCCTGCATTTATAGCAGCTTCTTATATCATGGAATATGCACCTGCACACAATCTTTATCCTTTGCATCCTGGAATTCTCTATAATGGTATTGATACAGTGGTTGTTCGTCAACCAGTGTCTTTCGACCAAATTAGCGAAGTACTGGGTATCCCTATAAATGATCTAAAATTTTTGAATCCTTCCTACAAGTTGGGTATAATTCCTGCAACAAAAGATCAAAAATATTATTTACAACTGCCTCGAGACTATATTGGCGACTTTATAAATAACGAATATACCATCTATAATTACACTTCAACAAAAGGCATAGAAAAAGAAAAGCTTTTAAAGCAGATCAAAAATATTCAGGAACAACAAATTCACATCGTCAAGAAAGGCGAAAGTCTATCCACAATTGCTCGCAAATATCACTGCTCGGTAAATGATATCAAGAAATGGAATGGTCTAAGATCGAATACTTTGAAAATAGGAAAGCGACTTATAATTTATCCAAGAGGAACATCCATAGCCTCTAACAGCCCTTCAACCAACCGTATGTCAGATAACCAGCCAAATACTGCTACTTCTTCAACCAATGATAACAAACAACATTCGATTTATCATATCGTAAGAAAAGGCGAAACCCTTGCCTTAATAAGCAAAAGATACAATTGTACAGTAAGTGATCTCATGAAGTGGAACAATCTTCAGGATTATACCATCAAGGTGAATCAGAAACTTTTAATTCAAACATCCTCAACAATAGATGATTCTGCTGCTCAAAGTAATAAACAGGTCAAATATAAATATTATACTGTAAAAGAAGGTGACACTCTCTGGGATATAGCCCAGCAATTCGATGGCGTTACCGTAGAGGATATTAAAAAATTAAATAACCTACGTTCAAACCGTATTTCGGTAGGTCAAAAATTAAAAATTGAAGTTTTAAACTAAACAATCCATGAAAAAATTAATAGAAGTTATTGTAATTTGCATAGTTGCTATAGGTATTGTCTCTTGTTCAGAAAGCAACGTAAAGAAAACCTCCACAGGTGGCACACTCGAAGTAATGGTCGTTACCGACAATCAAGGGCAGTGGGACGGGAAAATAGGGGATACCATACGTTCATTCTTTTCAAAATATATTCCATGTCTCCCAATGCCAGAAGCATCATTTGACGCTTTGCCTGTTCCATCAACAACATTTTATGAAAATGATCCATATAAGGCTCATCACAACATTCTAATTGTAAATATCGATCCAAAAGTACAAAAGCCCACCATCCAATTAGAAAGAGATTATTGGGCTGAACCTCAATTAATTATTCAGTTTTCATGTCCAAATGATACCTCTTTCTTTAGGCTGTTTACCCAATATTATCCATCTTTGTATGAATTATATAGAGAGGTAGAAAAGATACGCATTCAAAGACTTTTTTCAACCAATCCAGCCAAAGATATTATTAGCAAACTTCAGTCGAAATTTGGAATATATATGCTTATCCCTGCTGGATTCACTATTGCTAAAGAAGACAGCAATTTCATCTGGATACGACAAACCATTCATCGTCGAAAACAAGATACCGAAACAGGATTTTTGGTATATTATAGACCTTATAAGGATACAGCACAATTTAATAGCAGAAATATAATTCGTACTCGCGATTCAATTACCAGAAAATATATTCCAGGCGCAGTTGAGGGCTCTTTTATGACTTCTTCGGTCGATATCATCCAACCACAATTTAAGAGAACCTCAAAATTTCCTATGGGTTTTGCAGTCGAAACAAGGGGTCTATGGAAAGTAGTGAATGATTTTATGGGTGGACCATTCATCAGTTATACTTTCGCTGATACAAAACGACAACGAATCGTTACCGTAGAAGGCTACCTCTATCATCCTAATTCAGAACAGAGAAAATATATGCTTCAAATCGAAAGCCTATTGAATACTACTAAATTATACGACGAACAAGACCAAAAAAACATTCAAAACAAATAATAATCTATTAACCTTAAACGATAATTCTTTATGCTATCAATGTCGAAAAAACTGTTGACACTACTATTCGTGCTCAACTATGTGATTATTTTACAGGCCCAAGAAAAATTATTTACTCCTGAAGACGCCTCCTATAATAATCCCGCGCTATATCCGAAAGGATTAAGCAATCTGTCATGGATACCAGAAACCAATTATTATGTTTATACTAACGAAAAGGCTTTGATTAGAATAGACGCCTTAAAAGAAACGACCGACACCCTTGTACAATTACAACATTTCAATCAGCTTCTGGTGCAAGCTAACGAAAAGGCCAGTAAAAGCTTTCCAAAATTAACATGGAACAGTAAAAACGAGTTCAGATTTCAAAAAGGAAATAAATTTTATACATATCATATTGAAAACCAAAAAATTGTTCTTTTGACTCAAATCCCCGAAAATGCCAATAATATCGATATCTCCGATAACTCTCAATACATAGCTTATACTATCGATAATAATCTCATGATAGACTTAAAAGGAGAACAAAGAATTGTTTCGAATGAAAAAAATCCAGGTATTCTTTATGGAAGTGAGAGGGTTCATCGAAATGAGTGGGGTATTAGTAAGGGAACTTTTTGGAGTCCTGATGGGACAAAATTGGCATTCTATCGTATGGATGAAACCATGGTAACCGACTATCCTTTAGTTGATATTACTGCAAAACCAGCTAAAGTCAACAACATTAAATATCCCATGGCTGGTATGCCTATTCATCATGTTATTATTGGAATATATAACACTCAGAATCAGCAAATAAGTTACTTAAAGACACCTGATCCTTCCAATCATTATTTAACGAATATTACATGGTCGCCCGATAATAAAAGTATATATGTAGCCATAATAAACAGAGAACAAAATCATATGTGGCTCAATTGCTATGATGCGTCCACAGGAAATTTTAAAAGAACCTTATTCGAGGAAGCTTCTCATCGTTATGTAGAACCTGAAAATGGTCCATGGTTCATTCCAGGTAAAGCCGCCCAATTCATCTGGCAAAGCGAAAGAGATGGATTTAATCATCTTTATTTATACGATACATCAGGAAATTTGATCAAACAGCTTACAAAAGGAGATTGGCTTGTTCAGGACATCATAGGGTATTCCAAAAAATCACATCAAATAATTTTTCTTTCTACTAAGGACAGTCCTCTCGAAAACAACATCTACACTGTAGATATACGTAATGCTGAAATAAGACGTATAAATGAAGAAGGAGGTAGCCACTCAGTGAAATTTAATATGTACGGCGATTGGTTGCTCGATATTTATTCAAATAGCGAGGTTCCTCTGAAAATAAAACTCAATAGATTAAATACAAAAATTGATAATCTGATATTTACAGCAGATAATCCTCTTAAAGACTATAAATTAGGGAAAACCCAAGTATTCACCATTAAAAATGAGGACAATGATGACTTATATTGCCGCATGATTTTTCCACCCAATTTTGATTCCACAAAAAAATATCCTGTCATTGTTTATGTATATGGAGGCCCTCACAATCAATTAATAAGAAATTCGTGGCTAAGTGGAGCAGGGATATATTTGAATTATTTAAGCCAAAAAGGATACATTGTTTTTAGTCTCGATAATCGTGGAAGCGCTAATCGTGGCTTTGCTTTTGAGAGCATTATTCATCGCAATGTAGGAAATTATGAAGCGAAAGACCAAATGCTGGGTATAAATCATCTAAAACAAATGGCTTTTGTTGATACTACAAGAATAGGACTTGATGGATGGAGCTACGGTGGATTTATGGTGATCAATTTAATGCTGCAACAGCCTGAAACTTTCAAAGTTGGCTGCGCTGGTGGTCCGGTTTGTGATTGGAAATATTATGAGGCCATGTATGGCGAGCGTTATATGGATACACCTGAAGAAAATCCTGAAGGTTACCAAAATTCGAGTCTTCTTACACAAGCTAATCGTTTAAAAGGACGTTTATTGGTTATACATTGTACTACTGATCCTGTAGTTGTATGGCAGAATAGCATAGATTTCGTTCAGAAGTGTATAGAACAAGGGAGGTTACTCGATTATTTTATGTACCCAGGCCACGATCATAATGTGGCAGGAAAAGACAGAGCCCATCTCATTAGAAAAATTGAAGATTATTTTGAAAGAAACTTATAATAGTTGTGAATGATGAAAATTACTCATTTTTAAACGAGAAGACAGCGAAGTTGAGAAAATACAAGGCGAAAAGAAGGTAAGAAATGGAGTTGAGAGGTTGGTGAAGAAAAACGAACGAATTGCGACCTAATGGTTTTAAAAACCCTTTACGGCTTTGAAATTAACACCTATTTCTCTGTTGCCTCAGAAATCTGTAAGCTCTATTTAGAAATGAAGCTCCTATACCTTTATATCCACTGAAAATAAGCTATATACATTCTTATAGTTCTCTATCCAGTGAAAAATCAGGTTAAAATCGGTCAATTATATTTAGGAATTGATAACTCATCATTCTCGATACAGCACCCACCTGGCTCCAGTCACTTTTCAACTTTATGAACTTTCAAACTTTTTACTCACTTCCTCCAAGCATCATACAGCAAGTACCAGCCATTCGGTTATTAAAAAAATGAGCCTCCTGGGGGATTTGAACCCCCGACCTGTTCATTACGAGTGAACCGCTCTGCCAGCTGAGCTAAAGAGGCTTACTACGCGGCTGCAAAATTAAAAATCTTACTCTAAATATAGAATTTCCTAAATTAAACCAGCTGTTTTACTGATTTCTAACATCTTTTCAATAGGCTTTAAGGCTCTTTCGGCAATATCGGCATCGAGTTCTATTTCAGGAGATTCATCCAACATACATTGATAAAGATTTTCTAAATTATTCATCTTCATATAGGGACAATCATTACATGAACAGGTTTCATCGGCAGGAGCAACTAAAAATAGCTTATCTGGAGATCTTTTCTTCATTTGATGAACGATTCCAGTTTCAGATGCTATGATAAATTTTTGATGTGAACTTTGCTCAACATATTTCAACATCCCATTGGTTGAACCAATGTAATCGGCAACCTGTAAGACAGCTTGATTGCATTCGGGATGAGCCACTAAAAGCGCATCAGGATGCTCCATCTTCATTTTTAAAATCGTTTGAGCAGTAAGTAGATCGTGAACCTGACAAACTCCATTCCAGAGAACCATATTTCTCCCTGTTAATCGATTGATATAATTTCCTAAATTCTTATCGGGAGCAAAAACTATCTTGGCATCTTTAGGTAAAGATTCTACAATTTGAACAGCATTTCCTGATGTACATATCAAGTCCGACATAGCTTTAATTTCTGCAGAACTGTTAATATACGTAATCACTATATAATCGGGATAATTATTGAGGAATGAAGCAAAAGCATCGGGGGGACAAGAATCGGCCAATGAACATCCTGCATCCAAAACAGGAACAACCACCTTTTTAGTTGGATTGAGAATTTTAGCCGTTTCGGCCATAAAGTGAACTCCACAAAAAACAATGATATCACTTTTTACTTCTTTGGCTTTTTGCGATAATGCCAAACTATCTCCAATAAAGTCGGCAATATCTTGTATCTCAGGTATTTGATAATAATGTGCCAGCAAGCTAATATCTTTATCTTGTTTGATGGACTTTATTTCATCTATAATTTCGGAAGTATTCATATAATTTAATTCTTTTTAAAATTTATAATGATATTAATATATCGTGGATAAGATTGAAAACTTTTTAAAAATTTACTTGCATTGATGAGTTATCAAATATTGTTAACACTTTAGTATGCCCTTTGTTAATTTTAAATGAATGAATTTATTGTATTTATTGAAGTTATTCACTTTGGTGAATAATTGTTGATGTGGATAAGTTTTAATAGCAAAGTTAGCCAAAAGTGTGGATAATTGCTTTGAAAAATTTTCATAAATGTTCAAGTTATAAACATAAAGAAGAATGGCAAAATAAAAGGGGAGAGTTTTTTAAGCTCAATTAACAATATAAAAGCTATAAGTTGAATTACATTGTTGAAAAGTTATATTCGATGATGATCAAAATGTTACAGATGTCATGAAATATTCAAAAAAGCTGATATAATTTAGAATGTTGAAGATATCTTAAGCTTCAAGAAGAGATATTGTATTTTTGTAGTATAAATTTTCAACAAAATGTCGGAAAGTAGAAATTTGGCATTAGGTAGTGATCATGCAGGGTATTATTTAAAGGAATTTATTAAGAAAGAATTGATTGCGCAAGGGTATGAAATTGAGGATTTTGGATGTTATTCATCTGAAAGTGTGGATTATCCGGATATTATTCATCCTTTGGCCTTGGCAATCAATGATGGAAAGATAGAAAAGGGAATTATTCTTTGTGGAACTGGGATAGGCGTGGATATGGTTGCCAATAAATACCCCAATGTTCGGGCTGCCTTATGTTGTGATGAAGAACGTGCTCGTTTGTCGAGGAGTCATAATAATGCCAACGTTTTAGCATTAGGAGCTCGTTTTGTTTCAGAAAGTGATGCGATGAAGATGATTCAGATTTTTCTTGAAACTGAATTTGAAGGGGGTCGGCATCAACGAAGAGTAAATAAGATTCCTATTCCTTGATTAAATGAAAGAAAGGAAAGAGCATGGAAAGCTATTCGAAGCAGTTTAACCTTAAGTCCGAAAAAATTGCTTTTGATCGAGAACATAGGCAAAAAATCCTTCATAACATTGGGAAGTATGAGGATGCTTTTGATAAAGGCAAGAAGTTTTATGAAAATCTTGAATTGGCCAAACAAAGGGCTGGATATTATAAATACAAGGTTTTAAACGATTTAGACAAATATTTAATTGATTTTGAATCACGTTTTACTTCTCACGGGGGTAAGATAATCTGGGCTCTTGATGCCAACGATGCCTTGAAACATATTCTCAATATTCTTAAGAAGCGGAAGGTATCAACAGTAGTGAAATCAAAATCGATGACTACGGAAGAAATAGCATTGAATGAAGCTTTGGCGAAAAATAAGATTCAGGCTGTTGAGACAGATTTGGGAGAGTTTATTGTGCAGCAAGCTGGCGAAAAGCCTTACCATATTGTTACACCAGCCATGCATAAATCAAAAGAAGAAATAGCTAAGCTGATGAATGAAAAATTCGATTTGCCGCTCAATAGTACACCTGAAGAAATTACATCTTTCGTTCATCATCATTTACGTGAATATTTCATAAAGGCCGATGCAGGTATTAGTGGAGCAAATTTTTTAATTGCCGATCCCGGAGCAATTGCAATCACCGAAAATGAAGGGAATGCCTTGTTAAGTACTTCTATTCCTTCCTTACATATTGTTGTTGCAGGTATAGAAAAGGTAATTCCCACAATAGAAGATTTGGATCTTTTCTGGCCTTTATTAGCTACACACGGAACAGGTCAAAATATGACGGCATATAATTCTATCATTTTTGGCCCGCGTCAAGACGGTGAACAAGATGGACCCGATGAAGTGATCGTTATTTTAATTGATAATGGTCGCACTCGAGTACTCGAAAAAGAACAGCAGCGTATTGCCTTGAGCTGCATTCGTTGTGGTGCTTGCCTGAATGCTTGTCCAATCTACAAGAATATTGGCGGATATGTTTATGAAACCACTTATACTGGCCCTATTGGTTCGGTTATTTCACCATTGATGAAAAATTTCGAACAATACAATCACCTCAGCTTTGCTTCGAGTTTATGTGGTAAATGCACTGAGGTCTGTCCTGTGAAAATTCCTTTACATGAATTATTGCTTTTTAACAGGTATGAAGCAATTAAAAGTGGTTACACCGAAACTTCATGGAAAAGGAAAATGCAAATGAGTCGATGGATATTTCTTCACAGGAAATTGATGGATGCGGGAAGCCCACGTTTGCGACAGTTCCTCATCAACAAAATCATTGCTCCTTTATGGGGTCCTCGAAGAATATTACCCCGGCTTTCAACTAAAAGTTTCAGTAAACAATGGACTGAAAATCTAAAATAAGCATTATTATTCTTTTTTATACAATAGTTTTTTCCTTTTATAAATAGCATGAAGAGAAGATTTTCTTACAAAAGGTTTATTTTCGAAGAATCAAATAATAAGTAAATTCAGTACCCTCAATGGAATAACTAAAAACTCATCTGTGACTCTTTTATACAAATGAATGGTAACTCTGCGTTTAAGAATATACACTTCATGAAAAATTTAAGATTTTATTTTCGCATTACAATTACATTACTATGTATATATGGCTTTTCTGATTCGATCTTTAGTCAGCCATTATCACTCGAAGAATTGATGAGGGAAAAAGTTTATACTTCGTACGATGAAGCTTTTGAAGATCCATGGAATTGCGTAGTACTCGATTTAAGTTATCAGAATCTAACGTTCAATTCTGAACGTGTGAGAAATTTAGAAAATCTCAGAGTGCTTCATTTAGCAGGCAATCCAGGTATTGACTTCGAAGAAGCTTTTACGCGTAAGTACTATGGAAGTTTACCTTATTTGCAGATTATCGACCTTCAGGAAAATAACATACAATATCTTCCATCGGGTTTATCAAAATTTCCTTATCTCTTCATGTTTTTTGCTGGGAAAAATAAGATAATTGAAATTCCTGATTATTTCTGCAATTTCGAATATCTTCAGGTATTATCGCTTCATCACAATAACATACAAACGCTGCCCGAATGCCTTAACTCACTCGATAGTCTGCAAACCCTCGATTTATCTGGGAATACTTCTTTACAGCTCGATCAGATTATTTCTATTTTAAAACAATGCAAGAGTCTGCGTCAACTTTATTTGAGTGAATGCAATCTCGAACGACTTCCTGTTGACATAAGCGACTTACAATCTTTGCAATATTTGAATCTCTCAAGCAATAAGCTATCCAAGCCACCACAATATTTATTTCATCTATCTCAATTACAGGAACTTTATTTATCCAGTAACAATATTAGTCTTCTGCCCGATGATATTCAACATTTAGAAAACCTTGAAGTGTTGGTCTTAAAAGGCAATATGATGGCAAGTCTCCCGAATACATTAAAAAGTCTTCAAAAGCTTGTGTATCTCGATGTTTCCAACAATCGTTTGGAACAAATTCCCGATTCTTTGTTTTTTCCGAAAGGATTGAAGGAATTGCATCTGGCATCCAATAAAATTACCTCTTTACCTGCCGGCATTAAAGAACTATCACAACTCGAATTACTCGATTTGTCTTCAAACAAACTCAAAAGCCTACCCGACGAAATAGAATATTGTACCTCATTAAAATATATCAACTTAAAAGGAAATCCTATTAAAAAGGAAGAAATTCAACGCCTAAAAGACAAATGGGAAAACATTCAAATTGTTTTTTAACTCAACAGAAAAATAGATTCAGAAACTATGCTATAAATCATGGTTAAATTATAAAAGTAGTGTACTATGAAGAAGTGGATGATTATTTTACCTTATTTATTATTGATGATTATGGAGAATTATGCACAGGAGAATTTAAAGTATCAATTGCCACCGCCTGAGATACTTCAATTGGTGGATGTGAAGCCACAACCGGCCGTATTTATTGATTATGATAATAAATACATGATATTATGCGAGCGTAAGGCTTTTAAAGATATAGAAGAATTGGCTCAACCTGAATTGAGATTAGCCGGATTAAGAATAAATCCAGAGACCTATAGCCAAAGTCGGATAAATTATTTTTATGGAATGCAGCTAATAGAAATTGCAACAGGCAAAGAATTACCCATTGAAAATCTTCCCGATAGTTTAAAGATGGCTTATCTCAGTTTTTCACCCGATAATAAGAAAATTGCATTTACCAATACTTACCGAAAGAATATTTCTTTATGGGTTGTAGATATTCAAACTCAGCAAGCAAGGATGATATATCATCAACGAATGAATGCATGTTTAGGGGCGCCTTATCATTGGGCACCGGATTCTGAGAGTCTTTTAGTGAATGTTGTACCTGAGAATTGGCCTTCCTTACCGATAGACAAGCCTTTACCCGAAGGCCCTATAGTTCAGGAAACAAAAGGTGAAAAGTCGGCAGTTCGTACCTATCAAGATTTGCTTAAAAATCCATATGATGAAAATTTATTCGAACACTATGCTACTTCTGCTATTTTGAAAATTGGTCTGGATGGCTCGCGACAACCATTTTTACCCCCAGCAATATATCAAAGCTTAAATTATTCGCCTGATGGAAAATTCATTCTAGTAAGCACCATACAAAAACCATTTTCTTACCATGTCCCTTATTATGATTTTTCGATGAAATATGCAATCCATAGCGGAAGTGGTGAGTTTTTACATGATTTTTATCTACGGCCCGTTGTTGAAGATGTTCTGCCCATGTTTGATGCCTGTGAAAAAGGTAGAAGGGCTATAAGGTGGCGCAGTGATAAGCCAGCCGAACTTTGCTGGGTAGAAGCACTCGATAAAGGTGACCCTAGAATTGAAACCGATAAGAGAGATGCCATTTATATTCAAGATGCTCATCTCTATAATCCACCCACACAGATTGCTACAACTCAGTATCGTTTTTCTGGAATAATCTGGGGCAATGACCAAATTGCTGTTTTAAACGAATTGTGGTATAAAAATAGAAGAAGCCTTACTAGTTTTTTCTCTCCTGCCAATCCTTCATCAACTAAGAAAATTGTATTCGATGTATCTTTTGAAGATCTTTACGCCGATCCAGGAGATTTTCTAACCCAAAGAAATGAATTCAATGAATGGATATTGAGGTTTTCAAAAAATATGGAATATCTTTATTTGGAGGGCGAAGGCTACAGCCCTGATGGTAATCGTCCATTTTTAGATGAACTCGATGTGGCGTCTTTAACTAAACGTCGTTTATGGCAAGCCGAAGGCAAATTGAATTATGAAAACATCTTAAGAGTAATTGATCCAGAGAAAATTGTTATGATTACTTCAATAGAAAGCAAGTATGAAACACCCAATCTTTTTGTACGAACAGGGAAAAAATTGCGTCAACTCACTTATTTTACCAGTCCTTATGGTGACCTTCAGTCAAGAATAAAATCAGAAAAAATATTTTATAAAAGGAAAGATGGGGTTGAGCTTTCAGGCACGCTTTATTTGCCTGCCGCTTACGATCCTGATAAAGATGGTCCGTTGCCATTGCTCATGTGGGCATATCCGCGAGAATATAAAGATGCCAACAGAGCAGGTCAAATAAAGGATTCACCACATCAGTTTGTTAGTTTTAATTATGGTTCGCCGGTATTTTGGGCCTTGAGAGGTTATGCCGTTCTCGATGAGGCTAGTTTTCCCATAATTGGAGAAAATGATGAGGAACCTAATGATACTTTTATTGAGCAATTAGTAGAAGATGCTCGTGCAGCAATAGAATATCTTGCCGAAAGAGGTATTGCCGATCGTGAAAGAGTGGCTATAGGAGGCCATTCCTATGGAGCATTTATGGTGGCTAATCTCTTGGCCCATTCCGACTTGTTTGCCGCTGGAATCGCTCGCAGCGGGGCTTATAACCGAACCCTCACTCCATTTGGTTTCCAATCAGAAGAAAGAACATTTTGGGAGGCTCCAGAGGTATATTTAAAGATGTCTCCTTTTATATATGCCGATCGAATCAAATCGCCTTTGCTTCTTATTCATGGTGAAGCCGATAATAACTCCGGAACCTTTACAATGCAAAGTGAACGTATGTTTGCCGCTATCAATGGCCTTGGTGGAACAGCCCGATTGGTTATTTTGCCTTTTGAAAGCCATGGTTATGTTGCAAGAGAAAATATCCTACATACACTTTGGGAAACAGATCAATGGCTCGAAAAATACGTCAAGAATAAAAAATTGAATATCACTCCTCAACCTAATCAGGAATAATTATTAATAGCCTTATCGTACCAATACTTTATAAGATCTTCCATTTCTGGTGTGAGTGTTTGTTTCCTTCTTTGCATCACAATACGTGCTGTCTCTATGGCATTTTCAATTTTATAGCGTTCTATTCCATTTTTTCCTCCCCATGAAAAATCGGAGATGTATTTGGGTGGGAAATCGGCTCCAAACACATTACACATTATGCCCACTATAGTTCCGGTATTAAACATGGTGTTGATGCCGCTTTTTGAATGATCACCCATAATGAGGCCAAGGAAAAGAAGGCCCGTATCGATAAAATGACCATTGGAATAAGCCTTAATTGAGGAATAATTATTCTTTAAATCAGAGTTATTGGTATTGGCTCCAAGGTTTACCCATTGACCTAGGTAAGCATGTCCAAGAAATCCATCATGCTGTTTGTTGCTCAAAGAGTGAATAATACTGCCTTCCACTTCACCGCCAATTTTACAATAGGGGCCAATACTGGTATTGCCATAAATTTTTGCGCCTGCTTTTATCAATGTTTTATCTTCAATTGCGCAAGGTCCTTCAATAAAGCTATTAGGCATAATAGTTACTTCATTCCCGATATAAACAGGGCCATTTTCGGCTGAAATGGCAACCCCAGGGTATATTTTCGAATTATTGCCGATGAAGATTTTTCCCTCTTCTATTAGATAGACCCCTTCGGGTAATTTACTACCGCAATAACCGTTTCCTGGGCTCAGTTGAAAATCATTGATGATTTGATTACCATTTTCATAAATTAAATCCCATAAATAATGAGCCATTTTAGAACCCGCTTTAGGGTAATTGGTAATTTTTATCTTATTATCATTCGGAAAAACCAGCAAGCCTTCTTCATCAAAAGCCAGAAGGCTTAATTGAGATGCATTTAACTTGGCTGCAGCAAGCTCTCCTTCTATGAGGAAATATTGGCCGTCTACTGCTGAATTAATAAAAGCGTAAAACGTGGAATCGGCTAACAAACGAGCATTAATAAAAAGATAAGATGAAGAAGCCAGTTCGTTTATTCTTGCAGAAGCATAAGTTTGGTACATGAGAGGTTTTAAAATATCCCTTACAAAATAATCGACCGGAATACCAGGATATCTTATGCTGGTTTTTTCCCTCAATAAGTGTATACCACATCGCAAATCAAATAATGGCCTCAGCTGCGTCAAAGGGTGGAAAAAATGGCAGAATTCATCTTCAAAAATTCCAATACGCATACAATATAATTTTTACAAATGTAAATATATGAGTTGAAATGAGGTAATATTTTAGAATTATTCACCTTATGCAGTAGATTCAGATAATATCGATGGGAAAGTCATAATTTTGCTTATTAATCTAAAAATTTTAATATATTTTAAAGTCATGAGTACAAACACAAATTTAAATCCCAACCCTCTGGTGCAATATTTAAATAAGCCCTGTAGCGAATTTACAAAGGCGGATATCATACGATACGTTGAGGATAATAATATTAGTATGTTAAATTTCAGGTATGTTGGGGGAGATGGAAGACTCAAGACCTTGAATTTTGTTATTCACGATTACCAGCATTTAGATACTTTGTTAAGTGCAGGTGAAAGAGTAGATGGCTCGAGTTTGTTTCGAAATATTGAAGCTGGTTCGAGTGATTTGTATGTTATACCAAGATATCGTACGGCCTTTATCAATCCATTTGCTGAAATCCCTACATTGGATATTTTGTGTTCATATTATACTAAAGAAGGTATTCCATTTGAAGATGCTCCGGAGAATGTTCTTCATAAGGCACATGAAGTTTTTAAGCAACATACAGGCTTAAATTTTGAAGCCATGGGTGAATTGGAATATTACCTTATTCAGCCACGAACCGAACTATTTCATGCTGATGATCAGAGAGGATATCATGAATCGACTCCTTTTTGTAAGGGAGCTGAATTGCGCAGGCAAGCCATGCTTCATATTGCCCAACTTGGTGGTTTTATAAAATATGGCCATTCCGAAGTGGGTAATTTTTCATTAGGAGATTTTGATTACGAACAGAATGAGCTCGAATTTATGCCGGTAGCTGTTGAAGATGCCGCAGATCAAATTGTGATTTCCAAATGGATTTTACGCAATTTGGCTTATAGACAACATATTAATTTGACCTTTGCACCCAAAATCACTACAGGAAAAGCTGGTAGTGGGTTTCATATTCATACACGTTTGATGAAGAAAGACGAGAATATGATGATTGAAAATGGTGGGTTAAGCAATATTGCAAAACGTGCCATAGCTGGTTTTTTAGATTTAGCACCCTCACTTACGGCTTTTGGCAATCAGATTCCTACTTCTTATTTTCGTTTAGTGCCATACCAAGAAGCTCCAACTAATATTTGCTGGGGTGATAGGAACCGTTCTGTATTAGTGCGTGTACCTCTCGGATGGTTAGGCAAGGCTAATATGGCTAAAGATGCCAATCCTCTTGAGCCATCTGGAGAATATGATTTTTCGCAAAAACAAACAGTTGAATTTCGCAGTCCCGATGGTTCAGCTAATGTGTATTATTTATTGGCTGGTTTGGTCGTAGCAGCCCAACATGGCCTTGAAATGTCCAATGCTTTGGAATATGCTGAACGCACTTATGTCGACGTAAATATCTTCGACGAAGCCCATAAGGAAAAACTCAAAGGATTACAGCATCTTCCTGCTTCATGTTGGGAGTCGGCCGAGCAACTTCAGGCTCAAGCTAATATTTATACTCGCTTTGGGGTATTTTCCCCTTCTTTTATTGAAGGATTAATTCAGCAATTAAAATCGTATAATGATAAAAATCTCAGACAAGAGGTAGAAAATAATTCTGAAGCCATTTTACATCTTGTCGAAAAATATTATCATTGTGGATAATTTGAAGGATATTTAAAGAAAAATATCTATCTTTGAGAATAGATTTTGAATAGTTTTTAAATTTTTCAACTATAAAAGCAATAAGTTATGAAACATGAATTACCGCCATTGCCATGGGCTAAGAATGCTCTTGAGCCATATATTAGCCAACAAACCATTGAGTTTCACTATGGGAAACACCATCAAACGTATGTAAACAATCTGAATAATCTTATTGTAGGAACTCCTTTCGAAAATTCCAGTCTCGAAGATATCATTTTGAAGGCTGAAGGGGGAATTTTTAACAATGGTGCTCAAGTCTGGAATCATACGTTTTATTGGAATTGCTTAATGCCCAATGGTAGAAGTGAACCTCAAGGGGAGCTTGCCAAAGCTATTCAAAGAGAATTTGGCTCGTTCGAAGCTTTTAAAGAAAAATTCTCAGCTGCGGCTGTATCTCTTTTTGGTTCAGGTTGGGCATGGTTAGTCAAAAATCCAGATGGTCATTTGGAGATTATTCAAGAAAGCAATGCAGGAAATCCTCTTCGTAAGGGTAAAACACCTCTTTTGACTTGTGATGTGTGGGAACATGCCTACTATCTCGACAAACAAAATCGTAGAGCCGATTATGTGGCTGATTTTTGGAAAATGATCAACTGGGAGGCTGTCGAAGCAAGATTCTGATGGTATGAATAGTTTGAGGTAAAGTTTTGTGGTTTTTTATTCTGGGAATTTTGAGGAATAATGTAAATTTTATCGAGATAGAAAAGAGATGTACTATGGTGGAACTTAAAAACCCGCCATTCAAATTCGATTAGCATTGCAAATGTGTACAAAATAAATCTCTCTCATCTTTATTGACAAATAAGGGAGAGAGATTTTTCTTATGAATAAAAGAAGTTTATTCTACGGTAACCGATTTAGCGAGGTTGCGAGGTTGGTCGACGTTGCATCCGCGAAGAACGGCAATATAGTATGCCATCAACTGCAAGGGAATAGTTGCCAGTATAGGAACTAACATTTCTTCAGTTTCAGGTATTTCGATATAATAATCTGAAAGATTTTTTACTCTTGTATCTCCTTCAGTTATGATAGAGATAATACGACCTTTACGAGATTTTACTTCTTCTATGTTAGAGATCACTTTTTCGTAAGTACCTCTATTGGTTGCAATAACAACAACAGGCATTTCCTGGTCGATTAAAGCAATGGGTCCATGTTTCATTTCGGCGGCGGGGTAACCTTCGGCATGAATATATGAAATTTCTTTGAGTTTTAAGGCTCCTTCTAAGGCAACGGGGAAATTGTAACCTCGACCCAGATAAAGGAAATTGCGTGAATAAGTGAAGATTTTTGAAAAGTCCTTAATTTTTTCTGCTTTGTCGAGTATTTGACTGACTTTATCAGGAATGGTTTCCATTTCGGTCAGTATTTCTTTAACTCTCTGGTTAGTAATAGTTCCCTTCTTTTGACCCAAGGCTAGAGCCATAAGTGCCAGAACGGTTACTTGAGCTGTAAAAGCTTTAGTTGAAGCCACGCCTATTTCAGGTCCTGCATGAGTGTAGGATCCTGCATCTACATAACGAGCGATAGAACTACCTACAACGTTACAAATTCCATAGAGGAATGCTCCTTTTTGTCTTGCCATTTGAATAGCCGCCATGGTATCGGCCGTTTCGCCCGACTGGCTGATGGCAATCACAATGTCGTCAGGGAAAATGACAGGATTACGATAACGAAATTCCGAGGAATACTCAACTTCGACAGGAATACGGGCTAAATCTTCTAACAGGTGTTCTCCGACCAATCCTGCATGCCATGAAGTTCCGGCTGCAGTAATGATGATGCGGCGCGCCTGCATAAATTTCTCAAGATGATCGATAATACCCGCCATAGCAATAGTGGTCTTATCCTCGCTTATTCTTCCTCTCATACAGTCTTTAATGGTTTCGGGCTGTTCGAATATTTCTTTGAGCATGAAATGTTCAAATCCCCCCTTTTCCAACTGACTGATATTAAGTTCTAATTTTTGTATTACAGGATTTTTTTCCACATCTTTAATCGTTTTTATCCTAAGATTTTCGCCTCGTTTAAGAATAGCTATTTCTTCATCGTTAAGATAAACAACATCTTTAGTAAATTCAACTATAGGAGACGCATCGGAGGCCAGAAAAAATTCATTATTGCCTATGCCAATGACTAAAGGGCTTCCTTTACGTGCAGCAATCAGTGTATCAGGGTCATTCTTATCCATAACCACTATTGCCCAAGCTCCAATTACGTTATTAAGAGCTGCCTGAACTGCTTTTATCAAGGGAAAACCCGAAGAGGTTTTAATATAATGAATGAGTTGGACGAGGACTTCAGTATCGGTATTACTACGAAACTGATAACCATGTTGAATGAGAGAATCACGAATAACGGCATAATTTTCAATAATGCCATTGTGAATAAGGGCTAGTTCGTCGTTTTGGGAAAAATGCGGATGAGCATTCACTTCATTGGGTTCTCCATGAGTAGCCCAACGTGTATGAGCCATACCAATAGTGCCATGAAGATCTTTCCCATTAATCAATTTTTCCAAATCGGCTACTTTGCCTTTTGTTTTGTATACATGAAGCTTTTCATTGAGGATAGCAATACCTGCGCTGTCGTATCCTCTATACTCGAGGCGCTTGAGTCCATTAATTAAAATGGGTTCAGCATCTCGGTAACCAATATAACCTACTATACCACACATTTTTAAAAAGTTTTTGTTGAGGAAAAAACATAACAAATTTAAGGTAAAAAAGTATAAATGAGATGTAAACGTAAACGTTTTGGAGATAAAGATGGAAGAATTGGATTAGTACCTCCAAAAATAAGTCGGTTGCCTCTTACTGAAGGGCTTGAAGCAATAAGTGTTAAATGACGAGTAGTATCGGCTGTTCCATCGAATATATTCTGGATATAACGTGGAATACGGAAATAGTAATTTTGCTGTGTAGGGTTGTAAATACCTCCAAAATATTCACTTCCTATGCTTTGTTCTGCAAGAAAATATACTTTTCCCGTTGTGTCTTCTTCAAAAAGAACGAGATTGTCAGGGGCAGTATAAATAGATGAAGCATCAATATTGGAGATAATAAGGCTGGCTTCTGTAATAGCGACTTTCGTCCCCTCAGGAACCAGTCCTTTTAGGCTTGGGATAGTGATTACTGTTTTTACACCGCCCATAGTCTGCAAATAGAGTTTGTCTTTTCCAAGAGATTTGTCGTGATAAATAACTTGTTGCTTGAAAACAGGATCTGCATGTGCATAGCCATAATGATCGAAATGATTGAATCGAGCCGTTGCTGCATTAACAACCAAACTAAAAGACAAGGAATCACTCTCATCGTTCTTATAATACAAGATTAACTCAGTAAGTGTAGATTCGAGGTTAACATATAAAAGAGAACCTTTACCCGGCATATTGGCATCTTCTGCGGTAATATACAATCCTTTCATATACTGAATGAATTCAGCATTTTCGCCCAGAGCCTCAGTAGGGGTTGAAAACAGTTTTTGAATAAAATTTGGAGCAGATTGGTCGAGGCGGATGCGAAGATGAGGGGCATATTTTACCGAATCTATATAAACACTGTCGTAAGGCCGAGCAATGAGGCTTTTTGAGGCGAGTGGCACAGCGGAATGAGCAATGCTATTTGTGGAGTAATATGTGCCACCGTAACTTATTGTATCGAGAAGTTCGTATACATTGATAGTAAGATAAGAGGTAGAATCACCATAAGCCCCTTTAAGTGCTAATTTAAGAATGGCCGAATCAATGGTAGGATTAGTCCCAAAGCTATGTCCAACAAAAGGTAAGGAAAGTTGAGTATAAATTCCTGCTGTAGTAATACCAAAAATTGGATCCCAATAACTTCCAATGATATTTTGACTGGTCTCATCCGTACGGACAGAGTCTTCCAAAACTGAGTAAGCTTCGATGACTATAGTTGTATCTCTACCATATTGAAGTTTATCGGTAGGAGGAATGATGCTAGTTCCTATTTGATCGGGTTCTTTAGTACACGAATCAACTATAAAAGCTGTTGCCAATAAGGCGATGATAAACAAATTTCGGATTAATTCTTTCAAAGTATTGATATTTTAACTAACTCAAAGGAAATACTTATAATGTGCAGGATTATTTTTGCAAATATAACCTAAGTCTTCTCATTTTTGAGAATTTTCTCATAAAAATCATTATAAGCGTCAATATAGGTTTCTTCATCTTGGAGAGGAAGAATAGGCATATTTTTTTGACTAAGATAGTTTAATATCTCGGGGTTTACGTTTTCGCTTGCAATAATTGCTCCATCGGCAAAATCGAGGGCTCCTTGCATTAGCCCTACAAAAGTTCCTTTTTTATAATTAGTGAGATGTTTTTCCTTGATGCCAGGAAGCTTTATTTTCGATTTGATGGTTTTCCCAAGTTCACCCTCAAATTCATCATCATACAGTGAAACAATAATTTTTGCATCACTAAAAATAGGATTGTCTTTGTAAGCTGTTTTTACATAAAGTGGGAGTAAACTTGTAAACCATCCATGGCAGTGGATAATATCGGGATTCCAGCCTAACTTTTTAACAGTTTCTAGTACTCCTCTTGCAAAAAATACGGCTCTTTCGTCATTATCCTTGAAGAACTTATCGTTCTTGTCGTAAAACTGAAACTTTCGGGCAAAATAATCATCATTATCAATAAAATATACCTGCATTCGTGCTTGCTGTATGGAAGCTACTTTGATAATGAGTGGGCGATCAGTATTATCAATAATAATATTTATACCCGATAATCTAATTACTTCATGTAGCTGATTTCGCCTTTCATTGATATGCCCATATCTTGGCATAAATGTTCTGATTTCTTTTCCCTTTTCCTGAATCCCTTGAGGAAGGTATCTCGAGATCCGTCCCATGGGGCTGTCCTTCAAATAAGGAACTATTTCTTGAGATACAAAGAGCACACGAGCTTTAGTCATTATAAAAAAGTTATATAAATCGTCGTCTTTTCTTTGCAAAAATACGATTTTTTACTCAGATATAGAAAAAATTCATTGATTACTAATTCTATATAAAACTATTCTTATCTAAGTTCATTTTTCATAAGAATGAGAAAAACAAAAAGACTGATGGTGTAAGTTTTAAAAGAAGTAATATAAAAGGTTCTATTGAAAAAAAGTTTCGCATCAAGTAAAATAACCACACAGATGTGTTTCATCAATTTGAACTCTTCAGCAAATTATTGCAATCTTATGAATATCAAGAATATAGTATTTCTTTCAAGATTTTATGAGTATGAATCTCTGAAAAACCAGGTAAATGTTGATGATAATATTGAAGTAGAATATCTATTATGACAGATTTGTCACTAATTTGAATGTTAGGTACAAAATAGTCGGAGGCGCTAAATGCTTTGATGAGAAGTGAGAGAATTTCGACATTCTCACCAGTAATATAAACATTTCGTTCTGGGAAACTTTCCTGGAACTTTCCTTCCTCCATGTTGAAAGTAATAGTTTCCGAAGTGTAATTATTTAAAGGGGTAATCCCTAAAAAACTCGACAATCTGATAAGAAACCAGATAGGTAAAAAAGCTATATTCTCTTCTATTGTTTCGAGCTTAATGATGATTTTTTCTATAAAATCGAAAAGCTGGGGATTGGCTTCTTCTTCCTTTATGCTATGATTGAGCACTTCGGTTATAAAAAGGATAATTCCTGATATAATCACATTATTTTGGGCTTTATAGCTCAGAAAATAATTTCTTGCTTCTTTTAAGAAGTAAAGTTGGCGATGTGGTTTTTCTTCATATATGATTTCGAGAAGGGTCAATGGCTGAAGCTGAGAAGGTTTCAATATAGAATTCTTTCTGCTCATACCTTTGACCATGAACGACTTTAAGCCACTCTCTCGAGTATATAACTTTGCAATGATGCTGTGATCGCTATAATGAATATAATGCAGCAGAATTGCCCGTGTATGAATGATATTTGGGATAACAGGGAAAATTTAAATCTATAAAGCAAAATTAGCTTTTTGAGGGCTTATATAAATATAAAAAGATAAGAGGTTTTTTCTACCCAAAAAAGCAAGATAGCATTGTAAGGAAGATAGAAATGGTTTCGAAGTGTTTTATTCATAAATACCCACCTTGCCTTCGCCTCTAAGAACCATTAGTCCATTCATGGCCAAAGCACTCATTTCGTCTTCTCCTGGATAAACTATAATAGGTGCTATAAAGCTTGTCATTTCTTTGATATAGTTAACCACATAAGTATTGTGGGCTATTCCTCCTGTAAGAATAATAGCATCGACATTCCCTTTTAAAACGGTGGCCATAGCTCCAATTTCCTTAGCAACTTGATAGGCCAATGCGTCTTGAATAAGACTAGCCTTTTGATCGCCTTCGCGTGCCGCCATTTCAACTTCATAAGCATTATTGGTATTCAGATAGGCCATATACCCACCATTGCCCGTAATCATCTTTTTTACTTCTTCAAGTGTATATTGCCCACTAAAACACAAAGTTGCCAATTGTCCTGCAGGTAAAGTCCCGCTACGTTCAGGGGAAAAAGGCCCTTCTCCATCTAAAGCATTATTTACATCAATAACCTTCCCTTTTTGATGAGCTCCAACTGATATGCCACCTCCTAAGTGCGCTATCACAAGGTTAAGGTCTTCGTAATTCTTGTTTTGCGAACGAGCATATAATCGAGCTATAGCTTTTTGGTTCAAGGCATGAAAAATAGACAATCTTTTGAAGAGAGGATGCCCTGCAATTCGTGCAACATCCTGTAATTCATCTACTACAACCGGATCGGCTATATAGGCTTTGGCATTGTTTAAGGATCGAGCAATTTCATCGGCTATAAGTCCACCTAAATTGCTGGCATGTTCACCCATTACTCCTGCCTTCAAATCTTCTATCAAACGGGCGTTAACTTCATATACTCCGCTGGGGATAGGTTTTACCAGACCTCCACGCCCAACTACCACTTTTATACTGTTTAGATCTATCCCAGCAGCTTTCAATTCTTTCAAAATGATTTCTTTTCTAAAAGAAAATTGATCGGTAATTTTCCGACAGCATTGCAATTGTTCAGGCGTGTGACGTATGGTTTTCAGAAAGATGTTTTTGTTTCCTTCATATACGGCTATTTTGGTCGAAGTTGAGCCTGGATTGATGGCAAGAATACGTTCATTGTTCATTATACTAGAGGTTTTTATTCGACATAAGGCATGCGAGAGCCAGACAATAAAATTTTGAATTTTCACTTTCACTTCTCGACATCAGAACTACAGGTTTGCGAGTACCTTGTATTAAGCCCGCCAATTCTGCCCCAGCAAATCTCACTAAACCTTTATAAAAGGCATTACAACTTTCAAGAGAAGGAAAGATTAAAATATCGGCGTCTCCCTCGATGGGGGTATTAATTCGTTTAATACTCAGACTTTCGGGTTGGGTAGCCAGAAAAATATCTAGTGGGCCATCTACAATAACTTCCCCAAGTTGTCCACGTTGAGCCATTTTGCTTATAATACTGGCATCAATTGCTGTTTGTGATTGATTCCCAGCTTTTTCAGAGGCTCCAATGAAAGCAACTTTAGGTTTAGAAATGCCAAATCTTTTAGCCATCTCAACTGAATACTTCAACATGGCAACTTTTTGATTGAGGTCAGGATAAGGGATGACCGCCGTATCGGAAATGAAGAGTAATTTATGATAAGTAGGTATTTGCATAGCAGCTACATAAGTCATTACTTCACCTTGATTTAATAGTCCTGATGTTTTATCCAGCACTGCTTTCAAAAAAATATCAGTGCCAATAATGCCTTTCATCAAAATATCAGCTTTACCTTGATTAACCATAGTAACTGCTTCACTTACCGCTATTTGTTCATTGGGTTGATGAATAATTGTATAGGAATGATCAGGAATTTCATAATGAGCAAGCAAAGATTCAATAATTAATTGATTGCCAAAGAGGATAGCCTTTGCGAAACCCGTAGAAATAGCGCGATGAATAGCTCCAAGGGTGGCATGATCTTCGGCAGCAACCACAGCAATGGTTTGAGGAGTTACTGTTTTTACTTTATCCACTAATTGTGTAAAATTAGTGATCATAGAGCAAAAGGTTAAAGGGTGGTTTGTTATTAGTCGGCTGAAAGGGCAGCCAAAGCAATGGAATATGTTTTTGAGAGAGCGCTATCGCCTCTTGAGGTGAGGATAGCTGGGCATTTGGCTCCTATAACGATTGCTCCCAATTCACCTTTGGCGAGTTTAGTATTGAATTTATAAAAAACATTACCCGTTTCGATGTTGGGGAAAAGCAGACAATCGGCATCACCGGCCACTTCACTCTTTACTTTTTTTATAGTGGCACTCTCTTTGTCGATAGCTGAATCAAGTCCAAGAGGGCCGTCAATAATGGCTCCTTTAATCTGTCCGCGTTCACCCATTTTTGAAATGATGGCTGCATCAACACATGCGGGCATATTCGGTAACATTTGTTCGGTTGCGGCAATAATCGCCACTTTAGGCTTTTCATTTCCCAGCCGATGAGCGGTTTGTATCAGGTATTTCGTGATGGCGATCTTCTGGTCTAAGTCGGGAGAAGGTATAATGGCTGCATCACCAACTATTAGTAGTTTGTCGTAATTTGGGTTTTCAATTACCGTTACATGACTCAAGATGGCCTTTGGGGGCAATAAACCTGCATCTTTATTGAGAATGGCTCTCATATATTTATCGGAGCTCACAAGGCCTTTCATCAGAATATCACCTTCACCCTTTATGATCAGTTCAACGGCTTTGTGAGCTGCTTTTTGCTCATCCGACTCGTGAACAATACGAAATTTTTGGGATTGAATATTCAAATCCTCACAAACCTTTACAATAGTAGCTTTGTCACCTACAAGCGTAGCATCTACAATTCCTAATTCCATAGTATGGTGTACGGCTTCTATGGAATGGATGTCGTTGGCGTAAGCCACAACGATTCTTTTACGGGCTTTAGCCTTTACAGCTTCGATCATTTGTTCTAAATGGGTAATCATGGTCGTATTTAAAATTATTAATATGGTTCATTGAGTATAAAAATTGAGCATTTGTCGGATAGCACGTATGCAAACCGAGCAAAAGGTGTTCTGATGAAAAGTATTCATCAGGCAATCCATGGCTGGGCGATAAATGCCTTTGGCAGCATAGCCACCTCCTTCGAAAACTCCAATTTTATTTCTGTAATCTTCTTCGGCTGGGGTAGGGATGGGAACGCCTTCTTCTACCATATCAGCCCATTTTCTATCGAACTTTACTAAAGTAGTGATATTCGGTTCCTGAGGCTCTACGTCTAAAGGATAAAATTCATTGTATGCCACCTGAGAATCATAATATTCATCGGCTAATCCGGCAAAACTATGCCCAAACTCATGGATAAAGACCTTCCCAGCCAACATGTTGCTATTCACCGAAAGAGCATAATAATTGAAGATTGCACCACCGCCGTAACTTGCGGAATTGACCAGAATATAAATCTGGTCGTAAGGGGCATTAGCAGCAACATCTCTTACCGTTTGAAAGGCATCGGTCATGCAGTAACGATCCAGATCGAAGGTATAGAATTTTGAATGCAGCAGAGTATTTTTCCAAATACCGGTAGCTGGAAAATCACTTCCTTCTTCTTGAGAAGGAGCTAAAACCGCTCTGATGTTGATCTTATCGCTGTATTCACTGTATGGAGCGTATCCTATGAGTATTTCCGCAAATTTCTGACAGTCTTGCTTGAAAATTTCCATCTGCTGAGAAGTATATCCCTCGGGCAAAATCACAATATCAAGGGCTTTTTCTGTGGGAGCAACTTTTCTAACCTCTATGACAGGGAAAACCATTCTCTGCTTTCGATTGACAAAATAATTGTTGACGCGAAAAGGATAAGAAAATTTTTTTTCGAATTGCCCCTTTTTATTGCGGCTGTATATTTCGATGAGGATGTCATGACGTGGGAAAGGCATGACAATGGATTCTTCGAATGCTCTGAAAACATCTTGTGCTTCAAGGGTAGTTTGCCATTCAGAGAACAAGGTAGAATAACCTCTCGAATAGATCAAACGACCAGTAGATAGATCATAAACTCGATACTGAAATTTGCCATAACCGAAGGTATCGATTAGGTTGAGGTGTGAGCCTGCCCAATAGGGTTCTTCGAGAAATTCATCCATGGCAAAAAATTCACTATTGGCATCACCCATGTGAATATAGTCGAAACGGAGAGTCTTATTGAGGAAAAGAGAGTCAAACTGAGCAGAAATGACATTTGGATATAGTAAACTACTCAACAAAAAAAAGAAAAATGGCAGGATCTTATAAAATCGCGAATGCATTATTTTGAAAAATGTAAAATGTTAATCTATAATATTCTATATTTAGTAGGTTGATCAATACCGCCGAAAGCAAAGGTAATGAGCTTTTGTTAATTATTTAACAAATAGAGGGAATTATAAGAAAAATAAATGAATGTTGGTTATAAAATTTTCTTTTTCGAATTTTGCGCTGTAAAATATAAATTCTTTTAATTTTACACAGAAAATTTGAATGATGTGGTTTGAGCTGATTTCATTATTAGCACTTTGCAGATATTGCCATATAAAGCGCCGCGACGATTACTCGCTTTAGTTAATTAGGGCAGATAATTTGCCCTCCCCTTACTTCTATAGATTTTCAATCCCTATCTTATTGAATATAATTCATCATTAAAATTTAATTTTATGGAATTACCATTTGCTGAATATTACCGGATAAAGATGGTAGAGCCCATCTATCGGAGCTCGCGGGTTCAAAGGGAGGAATGGATAAAACAAGCCAGATACAATTTATTCAATCTCAAAAGCGAGCAAGTGTATATTGATTTAATCACTGATTCTGGTACAGGAGCCATGAGTGACCGTCAGTGGAGTGAGCTAATGCTTGGCGATGAAAGTTATGCCGGAGCAACTTCATATTACAAGCTGAAACAGGCCATTTATGAAATATTTGGTTTCCCATATTTTCTGCCAACACATCAAGGGCGCGCTGCAGAGAACGTTTTATTTTCGGCCTTGGTTAAACCTGGTGACGTTATCCCGGGCAATTCACCTTTCGATACTACTAAAGGTCATATTGAGTTTCGACATGCAGTAGCTATTGACTGTAGCATAAATGAGGCTTTCGATACCAGTATTTCTCATCCTTTCAAAGGGAATGTGGATTTGCAGAAACTTGAAGATGTGCTGAAATCCAATCCAAAAAAGAATATTCCTTTCATTTTGATGACTATTACTTGCAACACTTCAGGGGGACAACCTGTTTCGATGCAGAATCTGCGTGAAGTAAAAGCTTTAGCTAATAAATATGGCATTCCCGTTTGTTACGATTCAGCTCGTTTTGCAGAAAATGCTTATTTCATCAAACTACGTGAGCCAGAATATAAAGATAAATCGATTCGAGAAATTGTTACCGAAATGTATTCTTATGCCGATTTATCTACTATGAGTGGTAAAAAAGATGGAATTGTCAACATTGGTGGATTCATAGGATTTCGTTCTGAAGAAATTTTTAGGCAAGCCACTACTTTCAACATCATGTTCGAAGGATATATTACTTATGGAGGCATGGCGGGACGAGATATGAATGCAATGGCAGAAGGTCTGCGCGAGAGTACTACTTTCGAATATTTAGAGACACGTATACGTCAAGTAGAATATCTCGGGAAACGACTCACCGATTTTGGAATTCCTATACAACAACCTGTTGGCGGACATGCAGTTTTTGTGGATGCACTGAAGTTTCTGCCTAATGTTCCGCGTAAAGAATATGTGGCTCAAACACTTGCTATCGAAATCTACCTTGAAGCCGGAATCCGTGCCGTAGAAATTGGAACTTTATTAGCCGACAGAGATCCTATTACACGTGAGGACCGTTATCCTGCTCTCGAAACGGTTCGATTGGCTATTCCTAGAAGAGTTTACACTAATAATCACATGGACGTCGTGGCCGTTGCAATCAAAAATATTTGGGACCGTCGTTTGAATATCCAACATGGATATCGAATTTCATGGGAAGCTCCTATTATGCGTCATTTTACGGTTGAACTCGAAAAGGTTGAGCATTGATCCTTAGTAGCATATTTGAAATGAATTTGTTACCTTCGCTATCCCCTTGGTTCTTATGCAAAACCATCTATCCTTAAAAAATAAGCTGCATTTGTTTTTGAAATTCCACAAGAAGTGTTTTATACTCCACTAATCCTAATTATTCAAGTCATGGTGGTTTATACGATATTATTAATGGGGAAAAATAAGAATTTGATAGCTTATTGATTGCAGTTTGAATGCAATATGTAAAGTTACTATGAAAAATATTCTCATTTTGAATGGGCATCCTGATAAGGAAAGCCTATGCAGCGGTTTGGCTCAAAGTTACAAAAGAGGAGCTGAAGCCACTGGTGCTAATTGTAAGCTAATCCATCTTATTGATTTGCATTTTAATCCTATTTTGCAATATGGTTATAGAAAACGAATGGAATTAGAACCCGATCTCATCAGCATTCAGCAAAACATCATAGACTCAGACCATTTAGTGTTCGTTTACCCTACCTGGTGGGGAACTTATCCTGCTCTTTTCAAAGGATTTATCGACAGAATTTTTCTTCCTGGATTTAGTTTTAAATACCATGAAAATTCATTGAGGTGGGATAAACTGTTGACTGGGAAATCGGCTCGCCTTATTGTTACTATGGATTCACCAAAGTGGTATTATTCAATAATATACAAAAGTCCTGGACATAATTCTATAAAAAGGGCACTATTGGAATTTTGTGGGATTCGACCTGTAAAAACGACTACCTTTAGTAAGGTTAAGCTATCTGATGGAAAAACAAGGCAGCATTGGCTCGACAAAGTTGAGAAATTAGGCCGGCTTCAAAAATGATAATTATCAATATTTAATCAAAAAGTGGAGGCAGATAATCTGCGGTCGATTCTACTAAAGAAGGTTACCTCATTATCTTAGTTTTCTTCTTTCGATTTCTTTTTGAAGGAGTCGAAGCTCACGGCTTGTTTGCCCGGCAACCGAAGTGTTTTCTTCAGCTCTACGAATTAGATAAGGCATTACATTTTTAACAGGACCATAAGGTATGTATTTAGCAACATTATAGCCATTCATGGCAAGATTAAAACTGATATGGTCACTCATGCCATATAACTGTGAAAACCAAATGTTGTTATTATTCTTATTTATGTCTCTTTCCTGCATAAGTTGTGTTAGGTAAAGGCAGCTTTCTTCGTTATGTGTGCCACAAAATATAGAAGTCACATCCATATTTTCGATGGAGATTTTCAGTGCTTCATTAAAGGCTCTATCGGTAGAGGCTTTATCAGGGTGTATTGGTGATGCATAACCATACTTTCGAGCTCTGTCTCTTTCTTTTTCCATATAAGCCCCCCTCACAAACTTTAACCCAAGTAAATATCCGTTTTCATGGGCTTTTTGAATTTGTTGTTGAAGAAATGAAATTCTGTCGATGCGATACATTTGCAAAGTATTATAAACAATAGTGTGTTCTTTATTGTATTGTAACATCATTTCTTCCGCAATCTCATCAATTAATCCTTGATACCAAGTATGTTCGGCATCTATGAGGATGGGTTGCCCAAGCGAAGCAGATTCATGACAAAGTATATCGATTCTGTTTTTAAACTGTTCAATCTGTGCATGCTCATCCTGGGATAATGTTTCGGGATGTTCTATTTTGTCGAGAATCTGAGGTTGAATGAAAGCCGATGGTTTAAACACGGCAAAAGGAATATCGGGATTTTTTGCAGCAAAACGAATAGAACGAAGAGTTTCGTTTAATACTTTATTTATGGCATCATTATCTTGGATGGCTTCGACCGAATAGTCTAATATGGATTTAACGTTGTATTGGCTTAACAAGTTTATAATCTGGCTACAATGCTCAAGCTCTTCTCCACCGACAAACTGATGATAAACGGTTGGTTTGATGGCCCAGTCAACAGGGAAATGAATTCTTATAAGTCCATTCAAAAGCTGTTTGCCTGCATTTACCAATTTTGGAGATGAGATAAGCCGAAAGAGAAACTGGGCTTTTTTCAAATCTGTATCACTCATTCGAGCATAGGCTATTGAAGTATCGTTGAAATCTAATGACATGGAATTCGTATTTATATTTTGCTTTATAACAATTCAAAGTTAAGAAGAGGTTTAAATCTATTATGGTTATTTTTAATTTTTTCGACTCTAATGTTTTATATCCAAGTAGTGAATTATCGAAATTCAATATAAATCAATTTTTTGAATTATTATTTGAAATAATTATGAATAGGAACTTTTTAAAGATAAGATTCAATCATAAAAGATAATCCCAGTAATTTTGCTGTGAAATAATTCACAATGTTTTTGCATTAACATAAAGGAAAGAAATATTATGTATAAAATTACTACTCATCCCATTCTTGAGATTCCCAAGGCTGAAAAGGTAACTTTTCAGTTTGATGAGCACATCATCGAAGCCGAAAAAGGTTTTACAATTGCAGCTGCCTTGCATCAGGCCGGATTTCCGGTACACAGCCATAGTTTACGCAATCGTAAGCGAAGTTTAGAGTGTGGTATAGGCAAATGCGGTGCATGTGAGATGTTGGTGGATGGCCAGGTGAAGCGTATTTGTATTACTCTGGTGGATGAAGTAAAGGAAGTGAAGGAAATTCCGCATGATTATAGGCCTGATATTATAGAATATGCAAAGAATGAACCCATTGATGTTTATAAAACACAAGTGGTTATTATTGGTGCAGGCCCAGCAGGTTTAGCCGCCAGAGAGATTTTGCGTGAATATGGAATAGATAATTTGGTGGTGGATAATAATAGTAAGATAGGTGGGCAATTTCTGATGCAAACTCATCAGTTTTTCTTTTTCGAGAAGGAAAAGAAATATGGAGGGATGCGTGGTTTCGATATTGCCCAAACCCTTGCGGGAGCTAATCATGAAGGAATATTTCTGAATTCGACGGTATGGGATATTCTGGAGGGAGGGCGGATTGCAGTTAAGGAAATTTCAACCGATAGAATCTATTATATTGATACAGAATATTTGGTTGTAGCTACTGGAGCCGTACCCTTTATGCCAACCTTTGAAAATGATGATTTGCCGGGAGTATACACGGCTGCTGTGGTTCAAAAAATGATGAATATGCAGTTTACCCTTTTGGGTAAAAATGTTTTAACGGTTGGAGCCGGCAATATAGGATATTTGACTTCATACCAGCTGATGCAAGCAGGTGCAAGGGTAAAGGCTATTTTGGAAGCTCAGCCTTTCGAAGGGGGGTTCCCTGTGCAGGCTAATAGAGTAAGAAGGTTAGGAATCCCTATTTTGACTTCACATATACTTCTTAAAGCCATTCCCAATTCTGATTCAACGGGAATTATAGGCGCTGTAATAGCGCGTTGCGAAAATTTCCATCCTATTCCGGGAACAGAAACCGTGGTAGAAGGTATCGATGCTATCAATATTTGTACGGGATTGGTTTCGGATGATCAATTGCTAATTAAAGGCAATGAAATTTTTGGGCGAAAATGTTATGGAGCCGGCGATGCCATTCGTATAGGAGAAGGTACGAGCGCGGTTTTGAGGGGAAAGCAGGTTGCCTACGAAATTTTGATGGATATGGGAATACGCTTGAATTATGATGAATATCTCTCACTTTCGAAAGAATATATCGATTCGCAACAACATCCTATAAAAATTATCGATCAGCCTTACCGTCCTGAACGCGAACGAATGGAAGCAAAAGGATTCGTTTTAATCGATTGTCTTTATGGATTCGCCTGTAATCCTTGTGCTTTTTCATGTCCTCATGGTGCTATAACCAAATCCTCCACCAGTACGGTGCCTTCCATTGATTTCAATAAATGTATTGGCTGTATGGACTGTGTGTATCAATGTCCGGGCTTGGCTATTTTTGGCTACAATCTAAAACGCGACTGGGTATTTTTACCCATTGAATATGAAGTAAAAGAGAATGCAGAGGTTTTTCTTGTTGACAATAATGGGAAAGTTTTAGGGGAAGGAGTGATCGATAAAATTCTTCGAAAACCCAATAAAACCCATATTGCTCGTGTAAAGTCATTTAGCTTGCATGGAGAAGATCTTACTCAAGTGCGTAGTTTTATAGTAAAGGAAAATTATCCCGAACCATTCGAACTTCAACCTTATGATGAACAAGTCCCTGCTGAAAGTTATATTTGTCATTGTGATGACGTAAAAATGGAGGAAATATTAGAAGTGGTAGGTGAAAGGAAATTTATTTCCATTGATGAAATAAAACATACTACTCGTTTAGGGATGGGAGCATGTCGTGGCAAGCGTTGCATACCTCGATTAAAGAGTAAAATAAAGGATTATGGAATTCAGATTGTTGGCGAAGCTACACCTCGAGGGCCAATGTCGAATCAGCTTGTACTGGGTGAGTTATATCCTAGGCCTGTGCAGGAGAACTATATCGTCAACAAGCCTATTAAAAAAATCAAGGTCGAAGCCATCATAGCTGGTGGAGGGATAGGTGGTAGTGCTCTTTTTAGATATTTATCCGAAGCCAGTAAGAAACCTGTTTTGATTAATTTTGGCCGTGGTTCTTCATGGAGAAATATCGCAGGAGGCCGACCCAATTTCAGCGTTCCTGAGCTCTCGGATATTGCGGAACATAATCGTCAGATTTTTATTGAATTACAACAATTACGCAACATTGATTATCATCCCATTCAATACGTAAATTTTGCGCATGATGAAGATATGTATAAGGCCTTAGAAGCTGCTATGGCATGGAGCAAAGCCGAAATGATCAGTCCGAAGGATTTTACAAAACGTATTTCCCCATTTTTCAATCCAAGTTTAAAAACCTATATAGCGGCTCAGATTACTTATAATTGTTGGCAAGCTACTCCGGGCAAAACCATCGATTTAATCCGTCAAATTGGAATTCAGCATGGAGGTACAATTTTGGAAGATTGTAAATTGATAGATGTAAAAAAGAATGGGAATGAATTTCAAGTTTTGGTGCAAGAACATACCAAACAATACATTGAATACAGCACAGAAATCTTCATCAATGCCTTGGGACCTGAAGCAGGACAATTTGCCCGTCGTCTTGGCATAGAGACAGGCCTGTATCCTGTTCGTCATCAGGCATTTATTACACGTCGTATGCCAATGCTGGGAGTTGACAATATTCCGCTTCCTATGTTGATTGATAGAAGAAAATATAAGGGTTTTGTTGCAGTTTATGGACAACAGCTTGCCGAAACTGGACAAGTAATTGGATGTGCTTCTCCTGCTGTAGATCCCGCGGAAACATCTAAAAATCTAAAAATCAACACAAAAGAATTTCTTGAAATCGTTTCGGAGGTATTTGTGGATTGGTTGCCTGAATTATCTTCGGTTGGTTTTCAAGCTGTTTGGGCAGGTTATTATGTTGAACCTCGCATGATTATAGATCCCGATTTAGGATTATTTGTAGGACTTCGTGGACAAGGCTTTATGTTAGGTCAATATCTCGCTAAAATATATGTTGATAAGCTTATGGGAAGATCAGTACCTGAATATTTTCCTCGTTTAAGCATTCAGGGCGATGGTTTGCCTGAAAAAGCCTTCAAGTAATCATTCTAATGCTTCCCTTTTATTTCTATTTTCATATTCATTCATTTTATTTTGTAATTTTGCCCCCCGATTTGTGAAAAAGGTGTCGAATAGATTAAAACCATATCATCTGGGGTTTACAGGCTTATCATTGGGTCATCATCATTTCGATTTTGACATTGGATCCGATTTTTTCGAATGTTTCGAAGAAACGGAAATTCATGTTGGCCAAGTGAAAGTAGATTTGGACTTAGAAAAACAAGAAAAGATGCTTGTATTAAGTTTTGATATTCATGGTGAAGTTGAAGTGATATGTGATCGCTGCGCCTATGAATATATGCAGCCTATTTCTGGGAAAGAAGTTGTTTTTATCAAGTTTGGATCAGAATACTTGGAAGAAGATGATGATGTATTAATTTTACCTCAGGGAAGCCACGAAGTTGATGTATCGTCAATGCTTTATGATTTTATCCATTTATTGGTGCCTTATCATCGTTTACACTTACCCGATGAGCAAGGAAACTTGGGGTGCAACAAAGAGAATCTCGAAATTTTGGAAGGACTCTCACCTAAGGAAACTCCAGTAGATCCGCGATGGGATGTTTTGAATCAATTAAAAATCGACTAATTCAATTATTTAAACTTAAAATTTTATATACCATGCCGAATCCCAAAAGAAGATGGTCGAAGACCAGAACGCGTAAAAGAAGAACCCATTACAAGGTCGAGATGCCAGCTGCATTTGCATGTCCTAACTGTGGCTCACCAGTACTTTACCACAGAGTTTGCCCTTCCTGTGGTTTTTACAGAGGTCGTCAGGTTATGGAAGTGGAAAAGGTAAAATAAATTTTTCAATCAGTAAAACGGCATTGTTTAATAAATGCTTCGACAAGAGATTTCTCAAAGAAATTTTCCCTTTTAAACTCAGGGTTAAATTATTGAAGGGTAGAAATATTGTATTCTTTTTTAATTGTATTTAAAATGACAAAGATACGTGCTGCGATTACGGGAGTTGGTGCTTATGTACCTGATTATATCTTAACCAATGATGAAATTAGCAGAATGGTGGATACCTCGGATGAATGGATAATGACGAGGGTTGGAATTAAGACTCGAAGAATTTTAAGAGAGAAAGAAAAGGGCACTTCTGATATGGGCGCACCGGCTGTAAACGAATTACTTCGTAAAACTGGAACAAAGCCCGAAGAGGTTGATTTATTAATATGTTCCACCGTAACCCCTGATCATCTTTTCCCTTCAACCTCGGCAATCATTGCCGATAAGGTTGGAATTAAGAATGCATTTTGCTTCGATTTGAATGCAGCCTGTTCCAGTTTTCTTTTTGGTTTTTCCAGTGCAGCAAAATTTGTAGAATCTGGAAAATATAAGAAGGTTATTTTGGTAGGTGCCGATAAGATGTCGTCAGTTACTGATTATACTAATCGCACTACTTGTCCCTTATTTGGAGATGCTGCTGGTGCCGTGCTTATTGAACCAACTACGGATTCTGAAGTTGGCTATATTGACGAAATATTGCATACTGATGGATATGGTCGTATTTATCTCTATCAAAAAGCCGGAGGCTCGGTTTATCCTCCAACCCATAAAACAGTCGAAGCCCATGAACATTATATCTATCAAGAAGGACAAACCGTTTTTAAAGCTGCAGTTGCTTCTATGGCCGACGTTGCAGTAGAAATAATGGAAAGAAATGGACTTACCTCAGAAAACATTCATTGGTTAGTACCCCATCAGGCCAACTACAGGATTATAGAAGCTGTTGCCCGTCGTATGGGACTTCCAAAAGAAAAGGTGATGATTAACATCGAAAAATATGGAAATACGACATCTGCTACTCTTCCTTTATGCCTCTATGAATGGGAAAATCAAATGCATAAAGGAGATAACATTATTTTGACCACTTTTGGTGCAGGGTTTACTTGGGGAGCTATTTATTTGAAATGGGCCTATAATCCAAAGTAATCTCAAAGACATTTCGTAAGCTTAGATATCTCTTTCTCAATCTTCATTCTGCTAACATTCCTTTTGTTAAATTTGTCATCACAAATTTCTTTAAAATATTCCTGAAGCTATGAAAAAACTAACGCTGGGAGTAGTAACCTGTTTTTTTATTCTTGTTTTGAGCAGTTGTTCAAAAGACGACCCCTCTATCAATATATTTGCTATTGAAGATGACATAGCTTTAGGGCAGCAAGTTTCTGACGAAATTGACGCCAATCCTCAGGAGTATCCCATTCTCGATCCTGTTAGGTATTCCTCGGCTTACGATCATCTTTATCGGATTCGCAATACCATTCTTGCTTCAGGTAAGGTAAAATATGCCACAAAGTTTCAATGGAACTGCAAGATTATTCAAAATGATACTATGATCAATGCTTTTAGCTTACCTGGGGGCGACATGTATTTTTATACGGGTATCATTAAGTTTTTGGATAATGAGGCTCAGTTTGCAGGTGTTATGGCGCATGAAATGGCTCATGCCGATAGACGCCATTCTACTGACCAACTCACTAAAGTTTATGGTTTGGAGATTTTACTGGGAGTTTTACTTGGTAATAATCCAAACGTTGCAGAGCAAATTGCAGCCGAACTGGCTTTAGGTCTTGGTACGCTCGCCTTCAGCCGTAGTCAGGAATATGAGGCCGATGAGTATGCCGTAAAGTTTCTATATGCTACTGAATATGATGCTGCCAGCTTGGGTGATTTCTTTAAAAAATTAGAAGGAGAGACACATCCGCCAACATTTTTAAGTACTCATCCTTCGCCTGAGGACAGATTGGACAAAATTAATGAGCATTTTCTGTCTTTGGGTGGAGTGCATGGCGGCACTTTTGCCGAACGTTATCAGGAATTTAAAAATGCTCTCCCCTGAAAATCAATTATAGCATTCGAATCCTTTATAGTATATTTTCTCGAAGCCTTTCGAAAGTAAAAGATGGTGAGTTTGCGTAAATAATAATCCAATCTCGGATGGATCATGAGCATCGGCCGAAATAATTATAGGAATGCCCATTTCTTTTATGATAGGCAGAAATGTTTCGGACGGAAACAACTGCTCGCAGTTTTTCTTATAAAGTCCTCTTGTGTTGATTTCGAGAATAGCCCCTCTTTGGTGAACCTTTTCAAGTGTTTCAATAACTAAATAACGATACCAAGATTCGTTTTCTGAAAAATAACGATGAGCATTATACATCATGATTTTATCGAGATGACCTACAATATCCGGTTTTTCTCGTTCAATCATTTCTTGTATCTGTCGGTAATAGAGATTCACACCGCCTTTTATATCGCCTTCCATTACTTCTTCAAGCCCTTTGTCCCATATTTCTCTTTTAGGGCCATCAATAAACCATAACTTTTCCTTTGCAGAATTGCTTACAAAGTGGACCGAACCTATGGTATAATTAAGCTGGCATTTTTTTATTAATTCTTCAAAGGGTATACTAATTCCGGGAATATAATCCATTTCCAGACCAAGTAATACATTCAATTTATCTTGATACTTCAATTGAAGTGATTTTATCTCGTCGCAATATTGAGTAAGTTTACTGGGAGTTATGGCAAAATTATTGGCAAACGGCAAGGGTGCATGTCCTGAAAAGCCTAAAGAATGAAAATGAAACTGGAGGGCATTCTTAGCATAGAGTTCAGGAGCTGAAGTTCCATCACAGAAATGGGTATGGGTGTGATAACAATACATGAGATAAAATTTTAAGGTTCAATCCAATCGCCGTTCTGACGAATTAAATCGATCAATTCTTCTACGGCCATTTCCTCCGGAATATTTCTTTTAACGGGAGTATGGCCTTTGTAAAGAGTAACCTTTCCTTTGCCGGCACCAACATAGCCGTAATCGGCTCCGGCCATTTCGCCTGGCCCATTTACTATGCAACCCATTACGGCAATAGTAAGCCCTTTGAGATGAGAAGTGCGCTCCTTAATTTTTTGAAGAGTGGGTTGAATATTGAAAAGTGTTCGTCCACACGAAGGGCAGGCAATGTATTCGGTTCGGGAGATGCGTGCCTTAGCAGCTTGAAGTATAGCAAAAGAAATGCTCACCAGATGGTCTGGATTTAACATTGGATTTTCGAGCCAGATGGCTTGTCCCAATCCTTCCTGAAATGCAGGCCCCATTACCGCAGCAGATTCAGTAATAAATTTCTCAGAATTGGACTCATTGGAGCTTCTTTTTAAAATAATGGGCTGATTCATGCCTTCACTCCTCAAATAAATAACTGCTGCCCTCAAGGCAATTAGTTCACGAGGATGGTCGGAATGAATTACAAGAGGTAATTCTTTCGGAATTTTTGCAATCTCGTTGGGAGATGGAAACGATTGGGTGTGAATGTGATGGGTTCGAAAGGGTAGATCGGATACAATGATGATATCAGCAGGCGATTGTTGGCCTATCACTAAAGGAAAATTCTTACCTCCTAATCCATTTATTGCATGACTAATAAATTTTTCTTTTAGAAAACTCTCATAATAATAATTCTTTGGACTGAAAGCTATAGGATTTAGAGGGAAAGCAGTGGTCATTTGCTTGAGGAAAGAAGCTACAGGAATTTCAGCTTCAGGCTCCTCGGTCAAAGAGACTCGAATAGTATCGCCAATTCCTTCGGCAAGTAAAGCTCCTATCCCTGCAGCAGACTTGATTCTTCCGTCTTCTCCATCACCTGCCTCTGTTACACCCAAATGTATGGGATAAACTCTACCTCTCTGTAGCATTTTCATTGCCAATAAACGATTGGCATCAGTCATTACACGAGGATTGCTTGCCTTCATCGATATAACCATGCGATTGAAATCAAGGTCCTCGCAAATCTCAATAAATTCCAATGCTGAAGCTACCATTCCGTCGGCTGTATCTCCATAACGAGACAGGACGCGCTTCGATAGGGACCCATGATTACTTCCAATACGCAATGCAGTTCCATTTTGACGGCATATTCCTAACAGAGGTTTTATATTATCACGTATAATTTCTAATTCCTCCTGGTATTCCTTTTCGGTGTACTCCATTTTCCCTAAGTGCGGGCCAATGTAATTTCCTGGATTAATTCTAACTTTTTCAACTATTGCAGCGGCAATTTCAGCGGCTTTAGGGCTGTAATGAATATCGGCGATCAAGGGTTTTTTATACCCTCTACGATGTAATTCTTCTTTTATTTCCTTCAAATTCGAAGCCTCTCTCGGCCCCTGGGCTGTAATACGCACATAATCACAACCTGCATCGAACAATCGCATGGCCTGATCTACAGTGGCTTGAGTATCTAAAGTAGAAGTATTAGTCATGCTCTGAATCCTTATGGGATTTGTTCCACCAATGGGTATATCTCCAATAGGAACTTCAATGGTTTTTATTCTTTGATATTCTTTCTGAATATAAAATGGATATTTTTCCACAGACAGACATTTTCTGCAAAATTAAAATCATTCTTAACTGCAATAAAAAATTCGCCATGAAACCTACCTATTGATTGAGAAATTTGAAATATCGAATTATCACTATATCCTCATATGTCGAGATAAGGGCATGAAAGCCTTCCAAACATATAATATTTCATTGAGTAGCAGATGAGGATAAAAAGCTTTCTTCTTTGATGATTTTTTCTCTTTAGTTTTGTTACTCTAAAATTTTCTATATTATTTTTTGTTTATCAATAAATCATTTGCAATTATGCTAAAACCCAATGCTTCTGAACTTGTTCTCAGTGCCGATGGAAGTATATACCATTTAAGGATAAAGCCCGAGCAGCTTGCCGATACGGTAATTCTGGTGGGTGATCCTGGTCGGGTATCAATGGTTTCTGGCCATTTTGACCATTTAGAGTTTCAAGGACAAAATCGCGAGATGCTAGTTCATACAGGCTGGATAGGCAAATCAAGAATAACGGTTATATCTACGGGGATGGGCCCAGATAATATTGATATTGTTGTAAATGAGTTAGATGCCCTGGCAAATATCGATTTGAAAACTTTAGAAGAAAAACCCAATAAAACTTCATTACGACTTATCAGAATTGGGACTTCGGGAAGCCTACAGCCCGATATTCCGGTAAATGCTTTCGTGGCAGCAGAATATGCTATAGGTCTCGATACCTTACTACGTTTTTATCGTTTCGAAGGGAATTCATTCGAAGAAGAAATGGTCGATGAATTTATTATTCAAACGGAATGGAAGCCTGAGTTAGGTAGGCCTTATGTAGTTAAAGCTTCTCCCGAATTGTTGAATTTAGTGGGCAAGGAAGTCATCAATGGAATTACTGCAACTGCACCTGGATTTTATGGTCCCCAAGGTCGTAAATTGCGTTTACCACTGGTTATGTCTGATATGAATGAAAGATTGATGAAATTTCGGTATCACGGCCGAAGTATTACCAATTTCGAAATGGAAACCTCGGCTCTATATGGTTTATCAACGCTGATGGGTCATCAGGCACTCACGATTTGTCTTACCATAGCCAATAGGGCTTCAGGAACATTTAGTTCTGATTATCATTCACGCATGAATGAACTCATTCAATTTGTCCTCGAAAAACTCACTTGTTCATAGAATTTCAGTCATATGAGCCAGATTCTGAATAGTTCTTTCGCATTTTGCCAACCCGAAGTTGTGCTCGATATTGCTCAATGTAAGGCTAATATCCAAAAGATGATGAAGATCAGCCGTCAGGCGGGAATTACTTTTCGTCCGCATTTCAAGACGCATCAAAGTAGAGGAGTAGGAAGATTTTTCAGACAAGCAGGAGTGAAGGCTATTACAGTTTCTTCGGTAAGTATGGCAAGGTATTTTGCTGAAGATGGTTGGGACGACATCACCATTGCATTTCCAATAAATCTGCGCGAATGGGAACAAATTAAGGGTATTGCCTCTATAGCACATTTATCCCTGCTTATTTCAGACGAAACATCTTTATTGAAAATCTCAGAACTTGATTTTTGGAACTATCCTCTGAATTTTTTTATCGAATTAGACACAGGACACGGCAGGTCGGGGTTTCGATGCTCGGCAGAGGAAATTTTACCTATTATTCGGTTAGCCGATGAAAATCAAATTTCTATCAAAGGGTTCCTGTTCCATGACGGACATACCTATCAGACGCACAACAGAGATGAAATCAGAAAAATTCGAATGGCTACTCTTACCATGACTGCCCATTTACTCCGGGATCTTGAAATGTACTATCCGGGAAGGAAATTTCTATATTCGATCGGAGATACTCCTTCATGCAGTATTGACAATCGTTATGAAGGTATAGATGAAATGAGGCCGGGTAATTTCATTTTTTACGATCTGATGCAATATTATTTGGGCTCTTGTACTCAGGATGAAATTGCCGTTCGCTTGGTTTGTCCTGTTGTAGCTGTATATCCTGACCAGGAGAGAGCGGTGATATATGGTGGAGCCATACATTTAGGGAAAGATTTTTTAATTGGACCTGACAATAAGGCATATTATGGGGCAGTATGTTTTCACGGAGATTTCATACAATGGCAGGGGCAATATCCTATAGCCATATTAAGTACGCTTTCGCAGGAACATGGAGTTGTAAAGGCCAGGAGAGATTTTCTCGAAAAGATTCATGCCGGCGATCTACTGGATATCGTTCCAGTACACTCCTGTTTAATGATTAGTGCGGCTCAGAGAATGATAGGAACCGACGGTACAATTTTTGATACCTTAAGCGCAAACTTTAGAATGGACCTATAATATCAACATTTAAATCATTTTGTACTTCTTTTTTTACTTATGGGAAATGAGGAAAACATAAAGGAATTAACAGCTTTGATAAGTATGATGGACGAGCCTGATGAAAATGTGTATGATAGAATTCGTCAGCGCATTATTGATTTAGGAGAGGGAGCCTTGCCCTCGCTCGAGAAAGCTTGGGAAAATGCCTTTGAAGAATTTACACGACAACGTATAGAAGAACTTATTAATACTATTAATTTCGAAAGCATTCGGCAACAATTAAGGGAATGGGTAGATGCCAATCAAGATGATCTTCTTAAAGGTGCTTTGCTTCTCTCGCGTTACCATTATCATTACTTGGATATTAAGCGAATTACACACGATTTAGGACAAATTGTGCAAGACGTTTGGCTTGAAATGAACGATAGAATGAACCCCCTGGAAAAAATCAAAGTCCTTAATCATATTTTGTTCGAGGTTTATAAGTTTGTTCCAACCAGGCCTCCTCAATATACCCTACAGGATTATTTTATTCATAATGTAATCGATTTAAAACGTGGCAGTTCCACTACCCTGGGTATTCTTTATCTTATCATTGCTCAAAGTCTCAAACTACCTGTATACGGGGTTAATCTGCCTTATAACATGGTGATTGCCTTTCTCGAGAATAATCCTGGCCATTATATTCAGGATCCTGAAAATGACCCTGTGCTTTTTTATATTAATCCATTCTTTAAGGGTATGGTATTTATTCGTAAAGAAATTGACCGTTTTCTGAAGGATAATAAAATTGAACCTCAGCCTCAATTTTATACTCCCTGTAATAATGTACAGATACTCCAACGTTTAGCAGCCGAAATGCGTATGATGTACGAAATAGAGGGTGATGGCGAGAAAGTTGAAGGAATGGACCAATTAATTGCTATCTTAAGGGCCTAAGCATAAGGAATTATACTTTATTTTATCTCAATGATATAATCATTAGGCATCAATTCCTTTACAAAAGCTTTGTGTAAATTTGTTTTTTGAAACTTTTACACAGGATGCCCGAAAATAAATTATTTCTTCTTGATGCCATGGCTTTAATTTATCGAGCGTTTTATGCTATGGCCAAAACACCTCGTATAAATAGCAAAGGTATGAACACCGGTGCTATCTTGGGATTTGCCAATACTTTATGGGATGTTTTAAAAAATGAAGATCCAACACATATAGGTGTTGCTTTCGACATGCAAGCTCCTACCATGCGTCATGAAGATTTTGCCGAATATAAGGCCAATCGCCAAGCTATGCCCGAAGATCTTGCCGCTTCAATTCCATGGATTAAAGATCTCATCAGAGCTTTTAACATACCTATTCTTGAAAAGGAAGGATACGAAGCCGATGATTTACTTGGAACTTTAGCTCTTCAGGCAGCACAAAAAGGTTTCAAGGTTTATATCATGAGTACTGATAAAGATTTGGGTCAACTCGTCAGCGAGAACATATTACTCTATCGTCCCGCACGTTTTGGTAATGAATCCGAGATTCTTGGTGTTGAAGAAATATGTCAGAAATATGGAATAAAAAATCCTGCACAGCTTACTGATATTCTTGGACTTTGGGGCGATGCTTCCGATAACATACCTGGTGTGCCTGGTATAGGAGAAACTTATGCTAAAAAACTCATCGCACAATTTGATACAATAGAGAATCTGATTCAAAATGCCGAAAAGATAGAAAATCCAAAAATTAAAGAGAAAATTCTTGCCCATGCCGAAGAGGCCTTGTTTTCAAAACAATTAGCTAGCTTACGATTGGATGCTCCTGTAGAATTCGACGAAGAACTTTTTAAGCGGCATCCTCCAGATATAGAGTCTTTGAGAAAAATATTGGATACACTCGAGTTTCGTACTTTTTCGCAAAGAATATTCAAAGATCTTGAAAAGAAAAAACATAGTGAACAACTTTCCTTCTTCCCTTTAGAGAAAAACGCAGAAGGTGCATCTTTAACAGATTCCTTAAAGAACATTCACAATACACCGCATCATTATTCTGTTCTTAGTTCTATAGAAGAGATTCGTTCTCTTGCCTATACTTTACAAAATACCAAAGAATTTTGTTTTGACACAGAAACCACAGGCCTCGATCCTAATAACTGTGATTTGGTAGGTATTTCATTTGCAGTATTGGCTCATGAAGCTTGGTATATCCCTTTGCCCCAAAATCGTGATAAAACCATCGAAATACTGGAAATTTTAAAACCTCCTCTTCAGAATTCTGACATACTAAAAATTGGTCAGAACATGAAATTCGACCTTACGGTTTTGCATTGGTATGGTTGTGAGCCTAGCGCTCCATTTTTCGATACTATGTTAGCCCATTATGTCATAGAACCTGAGCAACGTCATAGTATGGATTATCTTGCCCGAGCTTATCTTCATTATGACCCTGTTCCCATAGAATCTCTCATAGGGAAAAAAGGCAACCATCAGGGAAATATGAGGGGGGTGGAAATCGAAAAAATAAAAGAATATGCGGCCGAGGATGCCGACATTACCCTTCAGTTGAAGTATGCCATAGAACCACTTTTGCACCAAACAGGCACATACGAATTGTTTCAGGAAATAGAAATGCCTTTAATGCCAGTTTTAGTTAGCATGGAAACCCAAGGAGTAAAAATTGACACCGAGGCCCTCAATGCTTTTGGCGAACAACTCGAAAATGAAATCCATCAAATCGCAGAAGAGATATATTCTTTGGCCGGTGAATCTTTCAATATTTCCTCTCCTAAACAATTAGGGGTTATTTTATTCGAAAAATTAAAAATAGCTGAAAACCCACGGTTAACAAGTACTAAACAATATGCAACGGGAGAGGATGTCTTAGAAAAGTTAGCGCATCGCCATCCTATTGTAGAGAAAATTCTCGATTACAGAGAACTAACCAAGCTTAAATCTACTTATGTAGATACACTTCCTCAGATGATTAATCCTCGTACTCAGAGAGTACATACAAGTTACAATCAAGCGGTTACCGCTACCGGAAGATTGAGTAGCAACAATCCAAATTTGCAAAATATTCCCGTACGGACTGAGCGTGGACGTGAGATTCGAAAAGCTTTTATTCCCAGAAACTCTGATTATATATTGATTTCTGCCGATTATTCTCAGATAGAACTGAGAATCATAGCTCATTTAAGTGGAGACGAAGCCATGAAAGAAGCCTTCAGACAAGGCCTCGATATTCATGCAGCTACTGCCTCTCGAATTTTTAATATTCCCCTTAACCAAGTTACCAAAGAACAACGAAGAACAGCTAAATCGGTAAACTTTGGAATCGTTTACGGAATATCGGCCTATGGACTTTCACAAAACCTTGACATTCCTAAAAAGGAAGCCGCAGCTATTATAGAAGAGTATTTTAAGCAATATCCCGGTATAAAGGCCTATATGGAAAAAAGTATCGTGTTTGCTCGGGAGCATGGTTACGTTGAAACCATCAAGGGGCGCAAACGTTATTTGCCTGATATTAATTCCGCCAATGCCAATATGCGTGGATTCGCTGAACGTAACGCTATTAATGCTCCTATTCAAGGCTCGGCAGCCGATATGATCAAAATAGCCATGATTAATATTTATCAGGCTCTAAAGGAAAAATTCCCGCATTCTTATATGATTCTTCAGGTTCACGATGAATTGGTATTCGATGCCAGAAAAGAAGAAGCAGAAGAAATAAAAATAATGGTGAGAAATATCATGCAAAATGCTATGCCTCTTTCTATTCCAGTTGTTGTAGACATCAATGCAGGGGAAAACTGGCTCGAAGCTCATTGATACTTTAGGACCTTGGGTTTTTATTGCCAATGATGGTTTGATGAAGGATCAAATATAGAGTCTAAAGCGTTAAAAAACCCATTACATGAAATGGATAGGATTTGAACAGAGTAAAATTCTTGCTTCAAATTTTATAATTACCCATTTCCCAATCATTACATTGGGAAAGTTATTTATACAAACAGATAAAATCTTATAATGAGGTTTTTTGAATTAATTCAGAAAAAATTCTACAATTTTGCGCCAAGCACTATAGTTGATTTTAATTTTTCAGTATTGCCTAAAGTATCGAATAATTCGCAGTAAACGATGTAAAATCCTACAGCTGCTCTCGAAAGGTCATCGCGAATGCCATCCCAAGATATTGTACATTGACTGCCAACAATGAGGTTTCTGGCAAGCTGTTTCACCATTCTACCTTTAGAGTCGAACAGATTGATATTAGCCACATAACCTTCGGCAGGAGCCTTGATGGTGATATTTACAATATCGTCGAAGCCATCGCCATCGGGTGAAAATATTTCAGGTTCAATTGTAAGCGTACCTTTAGCAAGAGGTAAAGCAGAGTATTGGGAATTTTCATAAGCTGGCGTACCAAAGCCCGAGGCTTCCGAAGCTGAAGTCCAATTGGTACGATCATTAGCAGGTCGTAAGGGATTGATGCGTTCTAAGGCTACTCCATCGAGATTCTTTAGAATGGGCAGATGCATGTCAGCAGAATAACTGAATTTTTCTATAATTTGTGAACTATCTTCCTTGAGATGAAGAAGGAGTATCCCGCCTGAACTCGAAATATCCTGAAAATCATTCACTTGAACAAAATTGTCTTTCTTATGAAGAGGATATTGGCTGGCAACTGCTGAAGGATAACGCGTTAGGCAATAATATTCAAAAGGCAACAATAAAAAGGGAGGAAGAAAGATGGTAGATGAATTTCCCGAAGGAGAAGTATAACTTAATGCCAGCTCTGCAAGATCAGTTACGGTATCCGAAATATTGAAAATTTCCAAATAATCGCTCCCTCCTTCTAAAGGATTAGTTAAAATTTCATTGATAATTAGTTTTCCCATTGAAGGACGCAAGGGCAAACCAAATTTCACTTCATTATCACGAAGGAGATTTCCCATACAATCGGTTATGGTATTTTTGGCAGAAACAGTATGAATAACTCCAATAGTGAGTTCGGAAGAAAGTTCAGCTTCAAAAATGTTATTTCTATGATCAATTGCATGAATATTCAAAAAAGTAAGGCCATCGCTCAAAGAGTAATTTTCCGTACGAGTTGCTTCAATTTGATTGACGGATTCAGAAAAATAGAGCCAAATTTTTTGAGGATCTATTGGATATGCGCGTGAAAGTCGTGGTAAGGTAGTATCCATCAGTAAAGCCGAAACAGAATTTTTTTGCCCAGGGGTTCCTCCATCTGGGGCAATAGAAGGTAGCCAGTTCCCTTCTATGGTGCAAGGATTTTCTATATCCACTATTTCGAGTGACCACCCACCTTTTTGCTTAGGGGATTTGCCATAAAATTCTTGTTGATAATCAACCCAGTGAATAACTTCTCCTTTTTCATTTTTCAGTACAATTGCTTCTCCACTATTGGGAAGTGAAAAACTGCTAAATCCATAGAAATTTCCGAAAGTTTCGAAATCGGAAACATATTTTTCATGGGATAGAATTAAATATTCTTTAGGCTCTAAATAACAAAGATCGAAAAGGTGGTCACTGCTTCCAATGCAAAAATTCCAGCCTGAAAGATCGATGGAGTGGTTGCTACGATTGAATATTTCGACATATTCTGCATTAGGCAGATGTACAGGAGGATCGGGGTCAGCCATAATTTCACTGATGATGACATCAAAAATCTGGCTGGGTTGTGAAATATTGAATTCCCAAAAGGTATTTTCGGGGATGGCTTGCCCTATGCAGTTATGTATTTGAGTCGAAAAATAGAGTATGTAAGAGCTTGCCGAATCGAAATTTGTAATAAAATGAAGAATTATGGTTGTAAAATCTGGGCCTGAGAGTTCAACGCTTTCAGGATTTTCCAAATTGGGTGAAATACTGTAATTGGTTCTATCAATCAATGAAAGGCTGTCCATATCCTGATTGAAAATCACCTTGATTTGGTGGTTGGAGATTGGGACGACCATTTCGGGTAAAGGTATCAGCTGGTTAGTGGAATAAACCGAATTTATTCCTCCCGGAGTTCCTCCCGAAATATTTATGGAGGCCATCCAGTTTTTACTTCCCAGGCAGGGAGATGAGGGATCGATTTGCTCGAGCGACCATCCGCCATTGCTTTTGGAGTCATCCCTATACCACTTATCGGTATAACTTACTCTCGAAATCAAAATGTTTCTATCGTCAAAAAGCTGTAAAACCTGTCCTGTATTGTTGAGCGACAATGAAGCGATGGGTGCTGTAGCACCATAAGCCGATAATTCGCTTTGAGCTTCAGGACGACATAATATTAAATAGGCCTGTGGACCTATGCTAACATCATTCATTATTTTCGGCGTACTTCCGATTTGTAATCTCCAGTTGTTTAAGGAGATTTCCGTTGTTGTTGTATTGTATAGTTCGATATATTCCCATAGGGGCAAACCTACAGAGGGGTCGGGGTCGGCCATTATTTCATTGATTACGACGTCGTAGGGTTGTAAAGAATGCAAAGAAAATTGGCGAAAAATAGGTCCTGTATTGTTCCCTGCTAAATCAATGAGGTTATTGATGAATAGAGTATAATTTACTCCTGATTGAAAAGGATCTGAAAATATGAGCCTGACAGAATTTACAATATTAGGTAGCAAACTCGCTTCTAAGGGATGAAGATCACCCGGAGTAACTGAGTAATTATTGGTATTTTGAGCTGATGTAGGTTCTAACGGTTCAGAGAACTCGAGTATGATGCTTGAATCGGAAGCGACAGTAAGCGATAGCAGCTCAGGAGGTATGGTATCGACGATAATTGGTCCAGTATAAAAATCATCGAAATACATTTTGGTGATATTGCTCGAAGTAAATTTTGCATATATTCCAAACCTGTTTCCCGTGGTGATACTGGAATCCATGCCGACTGCCTCTAACTGAAAATTCTCGTTTCCTGTAGGATCGGAATAAATTAGCCATTGTCCATCGGATTGATGTACTACTTTAATACGAATAGCGAAGGATGATGCAATGCTTCCGTCAGTTCCTCTGCATATGGATGTAGTGTTTTGTCCTTGTTGTTTAAAAAGCTCGATAGCATCAATAGAACCTGATTCTCCAAATTGCAAATAATATCCATTCAGGTCGCCCAAGAGGTCTTCCTGATCGGAAATCAAATATATCCTTGCAAAATTGTTAGCGGAGGGGCTAAATCCTAATTTAATCCAAAATCTCCATTCCGTAGACTCTATGCTAGATGAAGCCGTTGTAAGATAAGCCATACCTTCCATGGGTGCATTGAGCTGTAATTGTTTAGCTGCATTTACGATAAATGCCTCAGAAGTGCCCGTCCATGGGGGATTGGCTAAAAAATCCCCATCACTGAAGTCATCCGTAAATTGTGCATGAAGTATCTGAAAATATCCAAGACAAGACATCAAAAGCATAAGTTTTTTAAGCAAATTTGCTTTCTTTTTTAAAGTATTATATAGCCTCATTGTTAAAGAAAAATTTGGTAAGTTTCAGTATCTCTTTACATCGGTAAATATAGTAATTTTGCCGTTTTGTAACATTTGCCTCGAAAAAATAAAGTTTCTTTTTAAAGGAGGCTGAAATATTTTCAATAGATAGAAATAGCTGATGAAGATAGCAATTATTGGAGCGACGGGACTTGTAGGACGTAAAATGATAGAAAAAATAGAGTCTTCGTTTATTTCAGATGATGCCGAAATATTTTTGGCAGCCAGCCAAAAATCGTATAGAAAGGAGATGCCTGTTAGAGGGAAGATTCTTAAAATTCAAGCTGTAGAAGAAGTTTTAGAAGCAGAGCCGCATATTGCATTATTTTCGGCCGGCAATCAAGTATCGGAAAAATATGCGGTACAATTTACCCAACAAGGCACATTTGTGATTGATAATAGTAGCTATTGGAGAATGCAAGCCAATGTTCCGTTGGTAGTGCCTGAAATCAATGCTGACACTATTACCTCGGCAACGCGATTGATTGCTAATCCCAATTGTTCGACCATACAGATGGTTTTAGCCTTATCTGGCCTTCATAAGTCCTTTGGCATTCGGAGGATTGTTGTAGCCACTTATCAGTCGGTTACAGGTACTGGGGCAAAGGCTTTAACCCAGCTAATGAACGAACGGGCTGGACTTTCTATAACTGAGCCTGCTTATCCATATCCCATCGATCTCAATGTTCTCCCTCATGGAGGCAGCTTTCTGCCTAATGGATATACTACCGAAGAAATGAAACTTGTAAATGAAACTCGGAAAATTTTAAATGACTTCCAAATACAGGTTACTGCTACTGTAGTGCGTGTCCCTGTCAAGGGTGGGCATAGCGAAGCCGTAAATGTTGAGTTTGCAAAAGACTATACTATTGAAGAAGTCATTGAAATCTTAAAAAATACACCTGGAATTATAGTACAAGATGATCCCTCAAAGAGCATTTACCCCATGCCACTGTTTGCTGAAGGGAAAGACGAAGTGTTTGTAGGTCGCATCCGCAGGGATGAATCTTGCCCTAAGGCTCTCAATTTGTGGATAGTTGCGGATAATTTGCTGAAGGGAGCTGCCACTAATGCAGTCCAAATTGCTGAATACATAGTCAACAAAAATTATATACTTTAAAATTGGAAATTTACAGAGATCTTGATCATTTGCCTGTTTTTAATAAACCAATTGTTACTGTCGGAACTTTTGATGGAGTTCATTTGGGACATCGGCAAATCATCAATCATTTAAAAGGAATAGCCCATAAAATTCAGGGAGAAACCATCATTATAACTTTCGAACCACATCCTCGTTTAGTCTTGCCACAATATGGCGTACCCGTAAAGTTAATTACTTCAACTCATCGCAAATATCAGCTTTTATCGGAATTAGGCATTGATCATTTAATCGTTTTACCATTTACGATCGAATTTTCGATGACGCCTTGGGAAGTCTTTATACGTGAATTTATTGTTAATCAGCTTCATACTTTCTGCCTTGTGGTTGGCTATGATCACCGTTTTGGTCATGACAGAGAAGGAGACCATTTGAAACTTCAATCTTTTGCTCATGAATTAGGACTAAAAGTTGAGGAAGTTCCTCCTTTATTAATAGATGGAGAGGAAGTAAGTTCTACTCGCATACGCAATGCTCTTCATGCGGGCAATATTCGCTTGGCTAATTCACTTTTAGGATATGCATATACTATTTCTGGTAAAGTAATTCATGGAAATCGGTTAGGGCATCAGCTCGGTTTTCCTACTGCCAACATTTTGGCCGATGACAGACTTTCCCTTATTGCTGCTAATGGAGTGTATGTTTCTAAGGTTGAATATAAAGGTAAAATTTATGGAGGTATGAGCAATATAGGCATACGACCTACTATTGCCCATAGCTCGTTTGCTATCGAAGTTCATATATTCGATTTCAACGATGAAATTTATGAAGAAGTGATTAATATAAGTTTTATTGATAGACTAAGAGATGAGATAAAATTCGATTCTCTTGAGCAGCTTAAAAATCAGTTGAAAAAAGATAAAATACAAGCCCAAAGCATTCTCGAAGGAATTCATAGGTAGAATGTTTTATCGATTTAGCGATATGTGTTGTATTTACGAAATTCATCCATAGGTTTTCTTTTCTTTTCTTTGGGAGTCTCATTTGCAGGATAACCTACGGCAATCAATAAGCCAATGGTTTTGGATTGAGGAATATGTAAAAGGTTCTTAATGGGAGCTTCGTTAAACCATCCCAAAATACAAGTTCCAAGCCCCTCCTCCTGCGCTTGCAAGCAAAAATGTTCTGCAGCTATTCCAATATCGATCAAAGGAAATTCCTTCTTTTTTATAGTTTCTCCAATTTGGGTAATCATTTTGGATTTCTCGATAACGATAACTACAATAGCACCAGCTTTAAGTACGAACTTATTGAATGAAACCAAGGGACTATAAGTTTCTCTGGCAACTTCTTCCTTCAATTTGGGATCGTCAACAACAATAAAAGTCCACGGCTGTGAATTACTGGCCGAAGGAGCAAGCCTTGCAGCCTCCAAACAATTTTCGAGTTTTTCATATTCAACAGGGCGATCTTCGAAGTGCCGGGTACTATGTCTTGTTTTAACAAGATCTAAAAAACTCATCATTTTCTGTGTATATTTTTCAGTAAAAATACAACTTAATTCAAAATAATGCTTTTTGGATTAACTTTACTTTTCAAATTGATTCATAGAATAAGATGTGCGGAAGATATATTTTAGTACAGAAACTCGAAAATATAGAAAAAAGGTTTAATGTGAGAGCTGCATTCGATGCTCCTTTAAAGCCTCAATATAATATTGCCCCTGGTAGGTTAGCTCCTGTTATTGCTAGCAATAATCCTCATCAGTTGCAGCTGTTGCGATTTGGTATGACTCCTTATTGGTCGAAAACAGATAAGTTTTTTATTAATGCCAGAGCCGAGGGAGAGCATAACCTCGACAATTCTCCAAATTATAAAGGAGCTAAAGGAATTATCGAGAAGCCTGCCTTTCGCAAACCTATACGCTCACAACGTTGTCTGGTTATCGCCGATGCTTTTATCGAAGGAACTACTGAAGAAAGATTGAACAAACCTTTTGTAATATATCTCAGAAACAAAATAAGACCTTTTGCCATGGCGGGTATTTGGGATGAATGGATAAATCCGCAGACAGGTGAAAAAATACGGTCGTTTGCCATTATAACGACAGTGGCCAACGAACTGCTGTTGAAACTCCCTCATCAACGAATGCCTGTTATCCTTAGTCCTTCAGATGAAAGAAAGTGGCTCGATTTGAGGCTTCCTCTTTCTGATATTACTGCCTTATTAAAACCTTTTGATGCTTCTTTAATGAATGCTTATCCAATTAGTCCGCTCATCAAATCACCCAAGGCAGATGGTGCCGACCTAATCGAGCCTATCGGCCCACCCTTATTACCCGAAGAAAATCTACAAGTGAAATCCTATCTTCAAAGCTCAGGAATGGGAAATCCAAAACAGCATTTTTCCGATCACCCTACAGAAAATGAAATTTCTTCTAATGAATCTTCATCATAAAATATTTGTAGGCTTCCTGGGTTAATAACAAGAAAATGAATTTGATGAAAGGGGAATTGTTATATGACTAAACCCATACGAAATCTTGCAAAAGTTCATTTTAGAAATAAATGGTTGAATCTTTTTATTTTGTTGTGTATGTGTATACTCATGCTATCATGTCAAAGTTCGCGCAAAGTACAACACAGAAATCAGCGAAATAAGTCGAAAGATTGTGATTGCCCCTCATTTACTCAATTCAAAGTGGATAAAGTATATGACAATAAAGGAAAGGAGTTTAATAGAGAGAAATTTAGCCTCTTTATTGCCTGAAGCTGCTCTTAAGCGTGTGGTCGACCTATTGTTTCGTTTTCAGGTTGATTTGGTGGTTACTTATCCACGTCGAGGGCGAATGGGAGATTATTTATTCAATACTACCAACAATAGACATCGTATCAGTATTAATATCAATCTTAATCGTTATCAGTTCTTAATCACCCTATTGCATGAATTTGCCCATCTGCTGGTTCAGGAAAGATTTAAAACCGAAGTAAGGCCTCATGGAAAGGAATGGCATTCCGCTTTCATTGAAATTTCTAAACCTTTTATAAATGATAATGTTTTTCCTGCTGATATCCAGGAGGCTTTCGAGGCTCATCTAAGGAGTCGATATGGCTCTACTTCCTCCGACAAGAGGTTAGGTAAGGTTCTCGAAAACTATAATAGTAAGGAAAGAAGTCCCTATTCGGTTCAGTTGGGGAGATTACCCATCAAGAGTAAATTTTTTCTATCTAAGGACTCATTTCAAAGTATTGGTCGACAGGGAGATGTTATTCTTTGTAAGGAGCTCACCACTGGGGCCATATTTAAAATGGACCCTTCAATTTTTGTAAAACCTTTTTTGTAGAAATATGAAATCTTTACATTTGCATAAAGAGCCAAAATAAAAAAATTTGAAAGAAATGAATCCAAACGATTATTGTGTTATAATGGCAGGAGGTGTTGGGACGCGTTTTTGGCCTATGAGCCGTGAAGACCACCCCAAACAGTTCATCGACTTTCTTGGAACTGGGCAAACCCTGATACAACAAACTTTTCAGAGGTTTAAACCTATTTGCTTGATTGAAAATATTTTTGTGGTTACCAACGAAAAATATTTTTCATTAGTGAGAGAACAAATTCCCGAGCTTCCGCCCGAAAATATACTATGTGAGCCTTCAGGTCGTAATACTGCTCCATGCATTGCTTTCGCCAGTTATCGTATTGCCAACAGTAATCCATCGGCCAACATTGTTGTGACTCCTTCGGATCATATTATTCAAAATGAGGCAAGATTTCATGAAGTAATTGCTACCGCCCTTAGAACAGCAAGAGAACATAACTGGCTGCTAACTTTGGGTATTCAACCCAGTAGGCCCGATACAGGTTATGGTTATATACAATTTATTGATGAAATTACCCCTGGCGTTGATTCACGCATCAAAAAAGTAAAAACCTTCACCGAAAAACCCAATCTTGAGCTTGCAAGGGCTTTTCTTGCTAGTGGCGATTTTTTGTGGAATGCGGGTATTTTTATTTGGAATTTGCAAACTATACTTCACGCTCTCGAAGCTTATTTACCTGATATTTTTTCTTTATTCAACGAGGGTAAAGAGCTTTTCAATACACCCGACGAGAAAGCCTTTATCGAACATGTTTATACCCACTGCAAAAGTATTTCCATTGATTACGGCGTGATGGAAAAAGCCGACAATGTTTATACACTCATGTCAGATTTTGGTTGGTCCGATTTGGGTACATGGGCTTCTTTATACGAAATTCGTCAAAAAGATTCAAATAGCAACTCCATCATTGGTAATCAAGTTATGGCTTACGATACTCATAATTGTATCGTGCATGTGCCTCATGAAAAAATTGTCGTGCTTCAAGGATTAGATAATCTTATTGTGGTAGAAGATGAAGGTATGTTACTAATATGCAATAAAAATGACGAACAGCAGATTCGAAGCATCGTAAATGATTTAAAAATAAGAAAGAAATAAAGATCCATTTAGAATAAATATAATATTGAAAATGAATCACATTAAACGTAATATTTTCGCTTTTTTATTGGGCTTAGTTTTTAGCCTAAACCTTTATGCAGATGAAGGAATGTGGCTTCCTTATCTGCTTGATCAGATTCAGATTGAGAATATGCAGTCCATGGGTTTGAAGCTTTCGGCCGAGGATATATACAATATCAATCATTCGAGCCTGAAGGATGCGATTGTAATTTTTGGCCGTGGATGTACGGGAGAAGTCGTTTCGGCCGATGGTCTTATTTTTACGAATCATCATTGTGGATTTGGAGCTATCCAGAGTTCAAGCTCCATTGAAAATGATTATTTAAAAGAAGGATTTTGGGCAAGAAATTTAAAGGAAGAAATTCCTATAGCTGGCCTCACTGTCCAATTTCTTATAAATGTTACAGATGTTACAAATGAAATGCTTGAGGGTGTAAACTTTCAAATGCCCGAAAATCAATGCGATTCTATTTTGAAATTCAATGAAAAACGTCTTCTTGAAGCCATCCCCGCTCAGGATGGAATGGCAGGAGTAATCAAAGAATTTTATGCTGGGAATCAATATTATTTATTTGTTTATCAAACCTATAAAGATATTCGACTGGTAGGTGCACCTCCTACTGCTATAGGAAAATTTGGCGGGGATACCGATAACTGGATGTGGCCAAGGCATACTGGCGATTTCTCGGTTTTTCGAATTTATACAAGCCCCAGTGGGAAACCTGCAACTTATCAAGTAAATAATATACCGCTCAAAGCTAAACGATACTTGACAATTAATGCAGGAGGTATCAAAAAAGGCGATTTTGCTATGATTATGGGTTATCCTGGTCGCACCGACCGCTATGCTACCTCTTGGGGAGTCGCTCAAGCAATGAATCTTACTAATCCTTCCATAATAAAAATACGCGATAAGAAACTCGAAATACTTCGAAACAGTATGGCAGCAAATGATGAAATAAGGATAAAGTATGCTGCCAAATATGCCGGCATCTCTAATTACTGGAAATATTACATCGGCCAGAACAAGCAATTGAAACGATTAAAGGTCTATGAAAAGAAAAAACAGCAGGAAAAAGAATTTGCCGATTGGGTAAGCGCCGATCCTCAACGACATGAAAAGTATGGAGGGGTTCTTACCGGTTTCGAACAAGCTTATCAGCTGCTCAATCAAACGGCAAAACCTCTGGTTTATATTCGAGAAGCTGCCTTTGGGCCTGAAATTATTTCATTCGCTTCTCGTTCCGAATCACTTATCAATCAAAGTGTTAACAAAAACAGGAATAATCTACTCGAAAACTTACTTCTCAGTGCAAAAGAAATGGGCGATTCTTTTTTCAGAAATTTTGATCAATCAACGGATAAAAGGCTTTTTGCTGCCATGATGAGTATGTATTATAATGATATGGATCCTCAATTTGTACCTCAAGTTCTTTTGTCGGCCAATAAGAAATACAAAGGCCAATGGGATAAATATGCTGATGAAGTCTATCAAAAGTCAATCTTCTCGAGTATGGAATCCTTCACTAAATTTCTGAATAATCCTTCCATTAACATCGTCAAAGATGATCCTATCTACCAGTTGGCTGTGGCTTTCAAAGAGATGAGCAGGAAAATCGAAGCTATGAATGTTGAAGCCAGAGATCAACTAAAAAGAAACAAAAGATTGTATGTTGAGGCAATCCAACTGATGTATCCCAATAGATCATTTTATCCCGATGCCAACCAAACTTTGAGATTAACTTATGGGACTATACAGGATTATCAGGCTGCCGATGCAATAGAATACAATTACTTTACAACCCATTTTGGTATTCTTGAAAAAGAAGACCCATCTAATCCCGATTTTCAAGTTCCATCACGCTTAAAAGAGGTTTTTAACCAAAAATATTTTTCGCCTTATTATAAAAATGATACTGTGGTAACTTGTTTCTTGACAAATAATGATATAACGGGTGGGAACAGTGGTAGTCCGGTTTTGAATGGGGATGGAGAATTAATCGGGTTGGCTTTCGATGGAAACTGGGAGGCCATGAGTGGTGATATTGCCTATGAACCCGAGTTACAACGTACTATCAATGTCGATATTCGTTATGTATTGTTTCTCATCGATAAGTATGCACATAGCCATCATATTATGCGTGAATTAAGTATCAAATACGAAAGATAAGCAAACAGTAAAATGCGTAGACTGGATCTTTTTCGAATTGTCCCTCTTGGTGTATGGTGGCCGGAGATTGGCGAGTAGAAAGTTCATAAAGTTGAAATGTTGAAAAGTGGCTGGAGCCACGTGGATGGTTATCGAGAATGATGAGTTATCGATTCCTAAATATAGTTGACCGATTTTAGCCTTATTTTTACCCTAAATAGAGAATTATAAGAATGTATATATCTTATTTTCAGTGGCTACAAAGGTATCGGTGCTACGTTTCTGAATAGAGCTTACAGATTTCTGAAGCAACAGAGAAATCGGTATTAATTTCAAAGCCGTAAAGGGTTTTTAAAACCATTAGGTCGCAATTCGTTCGTTTTTCTTCACAAACTCAAACTTCTAACCTTCAACCTCCAAATTTCTCATTCTCTTCGTTAATTTGTCTCTCATCTTCTCATTTTTTGTTTTAGAATAATTTTTGCTGATTTTCAATTGTTTAGCTTAGTATGATTCAACAGTAAGACATTACGGCAGTAAATATTAGAGAGTATTATGCCATAATGACGTATATTTTTTCACTTTTCCTCATGGCATAGGAATTGACCTATTATTCTTACAAATTAATAGATTGTCTAACATTAAAATAAGGGAGGAAAAATTATGGCTATGATGCGTTGGAAAAATTTTCCGAATCTCTTCGATTTAGTTGATAATCTTTTCGAAAGCGAAAAAGGAGAAAGTGAAGGAACAAATTATTATTACAATGTCCCTGCTGTAAACATCATCGAAACTGACAAAACTTTTGAAATTGAGTTAGCTGCGCCAGGTTTCTCGAAAAATGATTTTAAGATTACGGTAGAAAACAATGTATTAAGGATTTCGTCTGATGTTTCGAAAGCTAAAGAAAAAGAAGAAAAGAAAATGGAATGCCTGAGACAGGAATTTGCTTTTGGAAAATTCACTCGTTCATTCAGTCTTCCAAACAGCATAGATACCGAAAAGATCTCTGCTGATTACAAGGACGGCATTTTGCATGTAATTCTTCCTAAACGTGAAGAATTAACCATTAGCAAACAAATTGCTATACAGTAAATTTAAGAAACTTTAATAACTGGGGTGTTTCAAGGGAACATCCCATTTTTTTATTATTGCATGACGAATATTGCCATGCAAAATTAGCATTACATAAAATCGAATAATAATTTTAACAAGATAATAGTCAGTGCTTTACGACTAATCCTATCAGTTTTAATATTTGGCGGTTTGGTCTCGGGTTGTTCTATTGCAAAAAGGGTTAACGCACCCAAAAATAGGATTGAACCATCTGAAAAACTGGGGAGTTTCGATACAAAATCTCAAATTCTGGATAGTGTTGTGAAATCATGGATAGGTGTGCCCTATCGGTATGGTGGTACCAGCAAATCAGGTGTGGACTGTTCGGGGTTGGTAAGTGCTATTTACAAAGAAGCCTTTCAAATTAACTTGCCTCGATCTACCACAGAACTTCTCTCCATTATTCAGGTCATTGAAGAAAATAGTTTGCAACCGGGTGATCTGGTTTTTTATGAAATAGAAAAGGGAAAAGAATTTCATGTAGGTATTTATTTAGGGAATGGCAAATTCGTGCACGCATCCTCCATTAAAGGAGTAATGATTAGCAATATGGAAGAAGCTTACTTCAGGCAAAGATTCTATAAAGCCGGAAAAATTAAAAACACATTGCTAAAATAGCAAGATAGAAATTCTCTCATCTTTTTAGAGTTTGGAGATGAATACGATTATTGAGAAAGTACAATCGGCGATAAGATCAGAGATAGCATTTATTCATTTTCATTTTAAAGAAGCTGCCTGTTAAAGAAGCTGCCTGAATGGAACGATGAGCCATTCAAAAATTTTTTCTATATAAGGACGTCTTTTCCAGCGTAAATAATCGAAAGGTTCAGAATCCTGAAGGGTTTCATTTACATGTTCCTTCAAAAGTTTTATCAATCGTGGGTCATGGCCGCTCAAAACAATTTCGTGCTGAAAGCTAAAGCTACGGTAATCAAAATTAGGTGAACCAAAGGCAAAGGAATTATCATCGACCAATAAAAGTTTTGAATGAAGATTTTGAGGGATATACATAAAAAATTTAATTCCTTTTTCGGTTAAAGGGCCAAGATACTTGTTCCGAAGCAAGTCAACAAGCCGAACATCGGAATGTTTTGGTAGTAAAACAAAAACCTTTACGCCCTTTTTAGCAGCTTTAATAAGGGCGGAACGCAAAAGGAAAGAGGGCAAGAAATAAGGTGTTTCGATGAAAATGCTTTTATGAGCCGAATGAATCAATTTTATGAAATGTTTTTTGATATTTTGATGACGCTGAGAAGGTACATCGCGAATGATGTCGAATCCTTTATATGTGATGGGCGCAGTAAGCTCGGGTGAGTAAATTAAATAACGATTATAAATATCAAACATGGAATTGAAGATGTCCTTAAAAACGCTTGCAAGTTCCCCTTCCATTCTCACGATGAGTTCGCGCCAAACCACGTTATAATCGGTGATGTTAGCGGAACCAAGATAAAGAATTTGATCGTCTACGACAATAATTTTACGATGATTACGCCTGTGACTGCGTGTAAAATAATCTAAATTGAAACGAATTTTCTCGAAAAATCTAACCTCAGCACCAGCCCTTGTTAGGGGTGAAAAAAATTCTTGATTTGGTGAAGTTCCCCATGAGTCTAAAAGCATTCTCACCTTAACACCCTGATGGACTTTCTTTAATAAGGTATCTCTGAACTTTTTCCCCAAACTATGATAAGTAAACCGATAAATCTCAATGTAAATATACCTCGTGGCATTTTCAATATCAGAAAGCAAAGCATTGTAGAATCGCAATGTATCATCGAATACAGAATATTTTGCTACAGCCGAATAATCTTCCATAAGTTACATCTTACACCATTGGGTAATGGACATAAAAACCTGAGAACGCTTTCGAAACGAAACAGGAACTTTTATACCATCAACCATCACTATATTTAATTCTTTGGATTGGAAAGTTTTAATATATTGAATATTCACAAGATGCGATTTATGGGTCCGTAAAAAACCCCTCGATTTTAATTCTTCCTCCAAACTGTTAAGAGTTCGTGTTACTTTTACAACTTCACCCGATAATAAAAAAATATTGGCATAATTGCCCTCTTCTTCTATTCGGGAAATCTCACTTGGAAGAAGGCGGATAAGGGATGAATGGGAATGAATAATTATAGGCTGATTTTGTTCACCAATATTGGCATGGTATAGATGTATGAAAGTTTGAAAGCTTTTGTTGAAAGTTTCGAGGTTGAGCTGATATTTTACTTTATTGATGCTTTTTACAAATTCATCGGCATCAATAGGTTTCAATAAATAATCCAGGGCACTCGCCTTAAAAGCCTTGATGGCATATTCTTCGTAAGCCGTGATAAAGATAACTTTAAATTTTAGAGGCGAGGGAAATAAGGCTAATAAATCGAAACCACTACCATCGAGAAGCTGAATATCGAGCAGAAGCAGATCGGGTTGATGTTGTAAAATAGCTTGCTGAGCTTCATGTATACTGCCTGCCTGAGCTACTACTTCGAAATCCGCAATTCTCTGATTCCCAATCTTTATTATCGCATCTCTGGCTAATTTTTCATCATCCACAACGATGATTCGCATGGCTCTTAAGTGGTTTTAAATGAATGGATAAAATTAGAAATATATTCTAACAATAACAAATTATTTCTCTGAAAATTCGAATAACCTTAACCCATAAATTCAGAAACACGAATTCGGCTTCCGTAATAAGGAAATCGTCATATAATCGCCAATACCTCAAAATTCGTCTTAAGATGCTTCTGATTTCATTTCAGTAGAAACAGGAGCATAAATGTGCATTATCAGGTTATAATTTCCATTCTCTACAATTTCTTCTGTCTTATATATCGTTTTAGAAGTTTTCTTCGACTTCTGGATAATGATTATTTTTTCCTTGATGAGCTCAAGAACAGGTTTAAGCTCTTCGAGCCATGGAGAGCCCGGATTTTTGTCATAAATCTCTTTGTCAAGTGATATTTTTATAGAAGCCAACATATTACCATTCCCTTGTTGAAAATTGACAGATACGTGAAGGGGTTTATCGTTTTTGGAAGCAATAGAGTTGAAAAAGTTTTCGAGTAGGGGATGGCATAAGAACGATGGCATTCCTATACGTGACGAATCGAAAGAAGTATCAACCTGAATGTCATACGTTAAGAGGTCGGCAAAACGTATCTTTTGCAGTTCGAGATAATTGTTTAACACATCTATCTCTTTATCAATAAATTGATAATTATATTGCGGGCTTACCAAAATTACTCTAATCAGTTTGGCGAAACCCGTTAAATATTGCGAGGCTTCCTCAGTTCTTCCATGCTCGATAATTCCACGAATTCCAACTAACATATTGAAAATAAAAGCTGGGTTAAGTTGTAAAGCCAATATCTTCTGTTTTATTTCAGTACTTTTTAAAAAGTCTTCGCGTCTATGATTAAGAAAATACAGCCAAAGTGTAATAATCAATAACAAAATAATCCCCCCAATCAAAACAAAGAAAATGTTTTGTTTCGATTCTATGTCTTTTAGACTGAGATTTTTTTCGTTATAGGATTGAACTTCTCTATTTAAGGCCAGAAGTTTACGTTGTTGTTCCGATTGAATGTTGGCTTCTATATTTTCAAATTCTCTAGCCTCTTTAATAAAGTATAAAGCCTTCCCGAACTGCTGAGTTTGCACATAGTAACTTCCCAATTTTTCATAAGCTCTTTTTAATTCTGATTTAAAATCCATTGATGAAGCCATATCTTTGCCCATCGAGAGATACAAAAAAGCAGAATCCATCTTGTTAGCTTTCATCAAGGCATCGCCATAATTGATATAGGCAATGCATATTACCGAATTGAAGCCAACTTTTTGCCGCAAGCGCAACGATTTCAATTGATGCTCTAAGGCATGGGAATATTCGCCTGCTTGCTGCAAGTAGTGAGCGAGTTCATTATGAATATAAGAGCTCTTCAACAAGTAACTATGTTTTTCGGTTTGTACAGAAACCGGATCAAGATATTGAACAACCTGCTCAATTTTTTGCATTTTACTATAAATGAGGCCATACAATCTATCTAAATCAAAGAGGTCTTCTTTGGAATTATTTTTCTTGACTATTTCGCGAGACTTATCAGCATAATATAAAGCATCGGTAAGATAATCGTTCATACATAATGCATAGGCATAATTCCTGTAAAAGTCAGCCCTTGATATGTCTTCTGCTGGAAGTTGAGGTATTAAGAAGATTTTCGACATTCTATAAATTTCTATTGCTTCTTGATAGAGTCCCAAGCGGTAATATTCCTGGGCAATGTTTTGCATTAAACTGATTATTAGGTATATATCAGACGAATTTCTTAATAGAACGATAGATTGTTCAAGATAATTGAAGGCCAGATCTGTCATGCCCATATGAGAAAGTATTCTCGATATTCTCATATAATTTTTGGCCAACAACTCAGGATCTTTCATTTTTTTTGCTAAAAATATCAATTGGTTGAAATACTGATTCGCCTGACTAAAATTCCCATCCATATATTCAACCATTCCCAAGTTGTACAAACCTTCAATCATGTATAAGGTATCACTCGCCATTTTTGCTTCTTCGAACAATAGATGCGAATATTCTTGGGAAATATTTTTACTAAATTCTTCAGAATAATCAATAATTTGCATCATAGCTTGCCAGCGCTCGGCTCCTCTTAATCTTGGCAAAGCATTTTGCAAGCTATCTGTCTTCATGCTGAGATGCTGAGCTAAAAGCTCTGAAGAAAAAAAACAAAAAAACACAACCAATAAGATAATGTTGCTTTTGTTCATATCTTCATATCAATGAGAGGAATTGAAAATTCTATCCTTGTGCCTGGATAAACCGAACCTGGGGCCGAATTATCAGTTACTCTAAACTGTATCTGCTCCATGCGAAATCGACGATTTAAAATCTCGAGTCGTTGCTTAGTTATTGGAATTGCCATAGATTTATGATTTTTCATATTAGGATTCTGACGTATGCTGCTACTATAACCAATACCGTTATCCAAAACATAAATCATTAAGTTTTTCCCTTGCTTGGTGTAAATAATCTTTAGCTGACCTTTTATTTTAATTCCATTAAACCCATGTTCTATACTGTTTTCGATAAAAGGTTGAATAAGTAATGGTGGGATCGCAATTTTTTCGGGTTCAAGTTTTGGTGACACTTCTATCTCATATTCAAATTTATCATCAAAACGAATTTGTTGTATTTCGAGATAATATCGTATAATGTCCAATTCTTCTGAAAGAGGTATAAAGTCTTTGGACGAAGATGTTAAGAACAAGCGAATAAGAGCTGAAAAATTGTCGAGTAGATTGATGGCCTTTGAAGAATCATTTTTATAGATGTAGCTTTGAATAGCTATTAGAGCATTAAAAATGAAATGGGGGTTCATTTGCATACGCAAGAGCCTTTCACGCATTTGATTATACTGCAATCTTATCTTATTTTTATAAGATCGGACAAGAAGAAAGGCAATGATGATGGCCAAAAGAGTAAGGCCTGCCAGTAAATATGAAAAAATTAATCGGTTTCTTACCCGGTTTTCATTCAATTGGTATTGCTCTTTTTGTCTTTGAACATCGAGGGTAGCTTTTAAGGCGCGAAAAGCATTTTTAGTTACTATTTGGTCTCGTTGAGCTTTAAATGTTGACCAGAGTTGAAAATAATGAATAGCGGATTCGTAAAGTCCAGCCTGCTCAAAGATTTGATAATACAGTTCGGCGGTCAAAGCCTTTGTCTCTATATTATTGTATCGATCAGCTATTATCTCGCCTTGGTTTAGCCAATAAAGGGAACTGTCAATTTGATTTAAAGCCCCATATAAAGCAGCAAGATTATAACAAGAGTTGAAATAGGACAACGGGAAATGATTGTAATAACGAAGTGCTCTTGCCTGATGATTCAATCTTATGCTAAGATCAAAATTATTTGTCCGATGAAAAATATTTGCGATTAAAGTAAGCAGGTCTGAGGCCATAAGATTAAAATTCAGTGGCTTACATTTGTCGTAAGCTTCATAGGCATATTCAAGAGCCTTATTGTATTCTCCTAATTTAATGTAATGTATAGAAATAGAACGTAAACAACTGCTTTCTAAGTAAACGAGATTATCTTTACGAATATTAGGCATGTTTAACAAGATGAGACTAATGGCTTGTTGATGATTCCCAAGGGCAGAAAGCAAATCGGCTTCTTTGAGCAATAAGAATATTTTTAAAGAAGGATCCTTTAGCTTATTGGCTAATTCGTTGGCTAAATCCAGATCATGCCGGGCCTCATCGAATAGGTCCAAATTAATAAATAATCCTGCTCTTGCTAAATAGGCATATATTAGCCCTTCGTAATCTTTAGCAAGTTTAAAATATTCTTCAGCCTGATTAATTTCATCGAGAAATATACCTTTATCATTCTCGTACATACTTTTAATGGCTTGTGTGGTCAAAATATATCCCAGTGACGAATGAGCCTTATATTTTAAGGCCTCATTATAGGCGCTATCCAAAAAAAGATTCGCCGAGTCGGTAACATAACCAATCATATATACTCTTGCCTTAAGTAAAAAAGCATCGGCTTTAAGTGAAGGTAATTTAGCAGAATGACTTAAAATTATAGCCGAATCGGCATAAGCTGAGGCCTCCTTGGCAGAAATAATCTGATACATCTTCGAAAGTGACAAATAAGCTCTGATTTTTGATTCAGGACTTTTAGCCCGAGAAAGACTTTGTTTTAAATCATCTATATTTTGACGATATAAAAAGTTACCTCTTACATCTTCAGCTTTCATGGGCTTAAGAATAAACAAGAGTAAAACAATACCAACACTATAGAAAAGCTTCTTCAATTGCGAAAAATTATAAAATAATTTTCTATTGAAATCATTGGCACCCCAATCTAAAAGAAACTCTTCAAAGATAAAAATTTTATCAAACCAAAAAAAATGAAAAAAATTTGCAATTAATCTGAAAGCCATTCCTTTTTTGAAATTCCTTATCTTTCTTCCCCATCTTTACCAAGACTACATTTGTCGAATGGAGAGAAATACTTGTACACATCTATATATTCTTTAATTTTCTCACTCTCGACGATGAATGCCAATTTATCTTTTACTCTGATAGACGCTCATTATTATCTTCGAAGATTTACAAGAATATTGGCTAACATCTGGGAGAACTTTTTAAATTTTTTCTTGCTTATTGAAACTAATGATTATTCAGTTTTATCTGCCTGAAAATCTATGCGATCTTTTTCTCACTTATTACATATTACATACTTATTTTTCCCCCTAAAAAGCTATGTTACATTGCAAACCAAGGAAAGATTTTTATCCATCTGCCTGCTTAGTGAAAATTATCCAGTAAATTTGCATTTAAAGCTGTAAAAGATGATTCAATCCATGACTGGTTTTGGGAAGGCTCAATTGATGACCAATGGCAAGACCATCACCATAGAAATCCGTTCGCTCAATAGCCGCCAAGCCGATTTAAATTTAAAACTGCCTACTCTATACCGTGAAAAAGAATATGAAATTCGAAATTTGATTATTGCTGCTCTTGAGAGAGGGAAGATTGATACCGTCATTAATATCGATTATACTGACGGCTCGCATGTAGCTACTTTGAATCTTCCTGTTGCCGTAAATTATTACAATCAACTCAAAATCTTAGAAAAGCAACTTGGCATTGAAAATTCACTAACTGATTATTTAGAAATCATTGCACGTTTGCCTGAGGTTTTCAAAAACCCTGAGTCAGAAATAGCTGAAGAAGTGTGGAATCTGTTGCTGAAGGGTTTGAATGAGGCTTTGAGTAAAGTGATTGCATTCAGAAAAGAAGAAGGTCTCATTTTAGCAAAAGATATGGAAAACAGAATTAAAGAGATTGAGAGTATGCTTCAAAGTATTCAGCCTTTTGAAGAGGAACGCATAGAATCGTTGCGAAATAAAATCATAAAAGAGTTGATGAACTTACCCAATCAACCGGTTTACGATAAGAACCGATTCGAACAGGAAATGATTTATTGGCTTGAGAAAATTGATTTCACTGAAGAGAAGATTCGACTTACTAAACACTTGCATCATTTTTTGCGCACTATGGAAGAAGAAAGCGCTCAGGGGAAAAAACTTGGTTTCATAGCTCAGGAAATTGGCCGTGAAATCAACACTTTAGGATCGAAAGCCAATCATGCGGGCATACAGCAAATTGTGGTTTCCATGAAAGACGAACTCGAAAAAATAAAAGAACAGCTTTTGAATATTCTCTAAAGTAATGAACAGGAAAATGTTGATCTTTTCGGCTCCTTCGGGTGGGGGGAAAACCACAATAGTAAAAGCAGTTTTAAAACATTTTCCCCAACTGGCATTTTCGGTCTCTACTACTAGTCGATCTCAGCGGCCTGGCGAAATCAATGCAAAGGATTATTACTTTATTAGCTCAGAAGAATTTCGGCGAAAAATCGAGAGTGATGAATTTATTGAATGGCAAGAAGTGTATCCAGGAATTTTTTACGGAACTCAAAAAAGCGAATTGGATAGAATCTTAACACGCGGGAAAAATCCAGTTTTTGACGTTGATGTGAAGGGGGCACTCCATTTAAAAAATATCTTCCAATCTGAAGCTCTAACCATTTTTATTCAACCTCCTTCGTTACAGATTTTAGAACAACGGCTACGCCTTAGAGGCACCGAAACTGAAGAATCTCTTAGCCAACGACTGAACAAAGCCGCTTTTGAACTAACCTTTGCCCCTTCATTCGATGTTATTATTATTAACGATGACTTAGAACGAGCCATTAATGAAGCTATTCATGTAGTGGATGATTTTTTACTTTCACACTGAATCTCGTTATTTACTTCTATTGCATCTATTTTTTCGCTCAAAACTATGTTTTGGTAATCTCGAGCAATTTATCGAAATCTTTCCTGAATTTTATCAATTGGCTATAACTTAAAAGAAAATCATATATTTGCCGTCAACAATAAAAATATAAAAGAACGAAAAATGAACATATTGGACGATTTAAAGTACACCCGTGAACACGAATGGATTAGGGTAGAAGGCGATTTGGCCAAGGTAGGCATCACCGATTATGCACAAAGTCAAATGGGTGACATTGTGTTTGTAGATGTTCAAACCGTAGGTGAAATGCTTGAAAAAGGAGAAAGCCTTGGAAGCATAGAAGCTGTAAAAACAGTCGAAGAAATCTATATGCCCGTTTCGGGCAAAATTGTCGAGTTTAATGAAAAACTTTCCGAAAATGCTGATTTACTTAATAAAGACCCTTATGGAGAAGGTTGGATTGTAAAAATCAGTCTTACCGACCCTCTTGAGATAAATGATTTACTCGATGCTCAATCCTATCGAACATTTATAGAATCACTCTGAACTTTTTGAATCGATTCCATTGCTCAAAACATCTATCATAAATATCTCATTAGATGCAAGCCAAAAGAGGAAAATATTTAATGGAGATGGTATAATTTACGAAATAGTTTATAATTTAGCACGTTATTTGATAAAAACAAGATAAAAAATTTTGACCTATGATTGAGAAAAAATCATCCAAAGCCGATCTCGAAAGTAAAAGAGGTATCTTTGTAGAAATAGGCCTGGTAATATCTTTAGCCTTAGTTTTGGTTGCCTTCGAATGGAAAACTTACGAAAAGAAGACGGTTGAAGTATTTCAACGGCAAGCCTTAGATATTCCTGAAGAAATGGTAGAAATTACAAAACAGGAAACTCCACCAACTCCACCTCCACCCCCTCAACAAGTAACTGTTCTCAATATAGTTGAAGACAATGCTGACATTGAAACAGATTTTACCATTGATGCCGAAGCTACACAAAGCACTGTAATTCAAGAATATGTTCCAGTTCAAAACATTTCTAAGGATGATGAACAAATCGAAGAACAGGAAATATTTACAATAGTAGAATCAATGCCTGAATTTCCAGGAGGTGAAGAGGCACGTATGAAATTTTTACTCCAAAACATTAAGTATCCGCAAATAGCCCGCGAATCAGGGATTCAAGGTGTAGTTTATGTAACCTTTGTGGTAGAACCCGATGGAAGCATTACAAATGTAAAAGTTATAAGAGGCATAGGCGGAGGATGCGACGAAGAAGCAGTGCGCGTCGTAAAAATGATGCCAAAATGGATTCCTGGTAACCAAAGAGGTAAACCCGTTCGTGTACAATTTAATATGCCTATTAAATTTACCTTACAATAAAATAATATATCCTTTATATTATGAAAAAACCGACTCAGCTTTCTCATTGAGTCGGTTTTTTCATTCTGAGAGATTCGTCCTTCATTCAATCCCTTTATTATCGCTCTGCCACTAGAGCATTATTTTTGTTAAAAGAAGATTGCTCCTTTTAAGCTTTTTTCCCTCATCTTCTTTCCCTGTTTTTTGTGCCCTTATCGCCATTTCTCATTCTTACATCCTTTAATCTCCATTCCCCGTTTCACCAAGCTCAATCTTCTGTATTTAGTTTTAGCCCTATATATTCATGAATTCATTTCTCCAAATTCTATCTACCAAACACTTATTACTTTTCAATTTCTCAACTTTGTGAACTTTCCAATTTTCTATATCAACATCCATCAACTACCTTATGCTTTCAGAGTGCTCATTATGTGTAAGTAAAGATCGAAAAGCTCATGGGCTGCTTTATAAGGATTAAGCTCACTATTCATTACCTTTTTCTGTAATTGTTGATATTTATTCTCTATAGTAGGATTCGAAAAAAACGACTCGAGCAAGTATTCATGAAGTGTGTCGTTCATAAGTTGAATAGATTGACGTTTTCTGTTTTCCCAGAAATACCCATTATTTTTGACTATTTCTATATATTCATTCATTATATCCCATATTTGGCTTATGCCTGTTTGATAGATAGAGGAACAGAGTAAGACTTTGGGTGACCAGCCCGATGTTTTAGGTGGGAAAAGATGCAAGGCACTTTCGTATTGACTTTTGGCCTGTTGAGCTTTCGGGAGATTATCCCCATCTGCCTTGTTGATAACGATAGCATCAGCCATTTCCATTATTCCTCTCTTGATGCCCTGAAGCTCATCGCCAGCCCCGGCCAGCATTAATAGCAAGAAAAAATCGACCATAGAATGAACTGCAGTTTCCGACTGCCCAACTCCTACAGTTTCGATAATGATAATGTCAAATCCTGCTGCTTCACACAAGGTAACCGTTTCTCGGGTTTTACGGGCAACGCCTCCAAGCGAACCTGCCGAAGGAGAAGGCCTAATATAGGCATTGGGATCAGCCGATAACTTCATCATTCGGGTCTTATCACCCAAGATACTTCCTTTCGAACGCTGACTGCTTGGATCTATGGCCAAAACAGCCACCTTATGCCCCATTTGAGTTAACTGTTTCCCAAATGCTTCTATAAATGTACTCTTTCCTACTCCAGGAATACCCGTAATTCCTATTCTTACCGAGTTTCCTGATTTTTTCAAACAACTCTCAATAATCTTTTGTGCCAGTTTCTGATGAGTCGTTAACGAGCTTTCGATCAAAGTAATGGCTTGAGATAAAATAGAACGATTCCCCTCAATAATTCCTTCTACATAATACTCAGCTGGATGGATATCTTTTTGTTTTAATGGTCTTTTTAACAATTCTTCATTGATAGGTGGCGGCGGTTCTATACCCTCATTCACCTTCAATGCAGTAGCTGATTTTTTCTTCTTGCTATCCATTCGTTAGAATTTGTTTTGCAAAATTAAGCTTGCTTTTCATTAAGTTTTCACTAAGATAAATCATCTTCGGAAATGTTCACTAAGGCTTGATATTTCCCATTATCTTATCACGAGGATTTTATTTGAAATCATTGCAGATTTTTGATTATTTTCCGCCGAACACTCTGTATTTTACTTGAATATGATAGGAATCTGTTTTTTTATTTTCCACATATCATAGCATGAAATTATCTTGAAAGTAAAGACGGAACAAATCCTTTGCTGTCTCAGATAATATCTTCTTCGTAAGTAGTGAGCCCAGTAAATGCCAGAATAATCTTTAAATAAGGATGATGAGTATTAGTTTTTTAAGAGAAGTTTAAATTAGCTTTCTTTTTTTGGTTCGCTAGCCTTTTCTTTCAATCCTTTATGAAAAATCGAATGGATTGCAATTTAACAAATTTTATTATATCATATTTCGGCGCTCGAGCGAGGATTTAGAATCGGTATCGGATGTTTAAACCAAAGCCATCTCCCGAAAAACCTCCTTCATCGATGATGGTTATAACTGGCCGCCAGTCCAGTCCAATGCTTAAAGGAATATTGAAAGCATATTCGAATCCCAATTCTCCTGTAACTCCGAGTCGGAAATCGTCACCAATATATACTATACCGCCTACGCCAGGGTAAAAGATGAAATTAGGAGCAATAGGGAAGCCCCAATCATATAACCCTGCCAAAATGAGGCCATCGTGGTGAAAAGAAAGATTTGCATGAAGCCGATTGCCTGCCAATGGAAACATAGCATCAACCGCAGCCGAGCCTCCGTAAGTATCTCCAAGCCGTAACCCGAGTTCATATCTTCCGTAATTTTTTTGGGCTTGCAGTAACTCAACATGCATAAATCCCGCCACAATGATTAGTACCAAGCAAATTGCCTTTTTCATTTTTTTTAGTTTTTAAAATTTAACAATTAGAAGCTAAAAAATAGCTTATTATTTAGGCAAATATATGAATTTTATTGTTTCAAATGTTTTATGGGAAGAAAAATACTTTTTTAAGTAGTTTGTAGAGTTCAATACCTAAGATATGAGCAAACTTGAGATTGTAGGACGCAGGTGGTGTCCTCGCTGTTGTGAAAACAAAGCCGTTGAGTTAAGATGAAGCTCCCGAAGTTGTTATTGCTGTGGAATATATGAACAATACCGAAACACTTCTTGATTTTCTCAGGATCATAGAGATAGGACCAAAAGCACTCAAACCCCTCGAAAGTTATATCTTTGGTTCGGATTTTGAGCTGACAAGAAGTTCTAAATAAAAACCAAAGTCATAAACAGATGAAAGCCGTTAAATATCTTGGGTTGTTTTGCATGGTTCTGCTGTTGATGTATTCTTGTAAAGGGCCCCAACCAGAGAAGAAACCAAAAATTACTATTGATACGACGTTTTATCCTTCTTTTTCTGGCGATACTGCCTTCAGTTTTGTGGCTAAGCAAATCAGTTACGGTCCCCGTGTATCGAATTCTGAAGCCAATAAGCGTTGTGGTGACTGGCTTATCGAAAAATTGCGTACCTATACTTCCGATGTTACAGTGCAAGCATTTCAGGCAAGAGCCTATAATGGCCAAGTAATACATGGTCGGAATATTATTGCCTCATTTCATCCTGAAGCTTCTTCTCGTATACTTTTAGCTTCGCATTGGGATTCACGTCCTTTTGCCGACCATGACCCCAATCCTGCCAATCGTAATAAACCCATAGACGGAGCCAATGACGGGGCCAGTGGTGTGGGTGTTCTTTTAGAATTGGCCAGAATCATGCATACTTATCCACCAAACATTGGTGTAGATATTATTTTATTCGATGCCGAAGATTATGGACCTCCCGAAGATTTGCAAACCCAGCAGGGTGAGGACTGGTGGGGCCTGGGATCTCAATATTGGAGCCGAAATAAACATATTCCCTCCTATAATGCCAGATACGGTGTGTTGCTTGATATGGTAGGAGTGCCACAACCATCCTTTCTCATGGAAGGATTCTCCATGTATTATGCTCCCGATGTGGTAAAAAAAATCTGGGATATTGCAGCATCTCTGGGCTATGGCAAATATTTCCCCAAGCAAAAAGGAGGCTTTATTACCGATGACCATTACTATGTGAATAAATACGCCGGAATTCCCATGATAGATATCATTCATCTCGAGAATGACCCACAAGGAAGTTCTTTTTTCGAACATTGGCATACTCTACAGGATAATCTCGAGCATGTCGATCCACAATCATTGCAAATGGTGGGAGATGTTCTGGTAAGGCTGATATACAAGCCACAATAAAAAATCAATAGGCGCTTTGGTCGGGTGCATACCACTCTGCAAATGAAGTGGCAGTTTCACTCAGTTTTATGCAATAGAGTTCTATGTCTGAAGGAAGAAGGGGCTGCAAAATTTCGACGAAATAAAGCAAAAGATTTTCTGTGGTAGGCTGAAACTTTACCCATATTGTTCTGGCAAACAATTCATGACTGCTGTTGGGAATTTCATCTCTAACGGTATCATTCAATACAAGGGCGTGGTCGAAACGATCGATGAGGGTAGATTTTACAATGCGGTTAAGCTCTCCAAAATCCATAACCATACCGTTTTTGGGTGAAAGAGAATCATTTACTGGCTGACCCTTCAGTGTGATGGACAATTCATATGAATGTCCATGAATATGACGACATGGGCCATCATGACCTACCAGCGCATGAGCCATTTCGAACTTGAATTTCTTCGTAATGCGTATGTAATGCATTTATTGCTTGATAATTCTAATTGGTGGATACTTGTCGATTTGCCCAATGTATATTCCAGCCTTTAAATGAGAAATATCGATGAGATTTTCTTTTTCACTATATAAAGAAGATGAAAAGATTTTGCGCCCAGAAATATCTGAAAGAACAAAAACATGGGAATGTCTCTGTCCGTCATACAGTACGATTTTTAGGAAGTTACGGCAAGGGTTGGGATAGAGTTGATACACCACAGCAATTTCGTGTGGGAAACCAGCTCCATTTCCCCAGATTTTATCGGCAAAATCGGGTTGGTCGATGTAAGGATTTCTATTGTTTTGGATGTTGAATATGGCATTGTTTCTGTCGATTTCTTTTTGGCTTACAAGATCCTGATGATGCCATTCCAGCAGCATATTAACTGCCCATGGTTTTAGCTGAGAGCCAGTTACCATGCCATTGCTTTGCCAGCCATTGTCTTCATTGTAGTAACGCGTTGCCACATAAAAATAGCTTCTTGCCAAATCGCCTTTGTATTCATCTATAGGTTCGAAAACTATTTGGGTATATCCAGGGTAATTACAGTTTCCTAATTTACCTCCATTCATAGAAGTCCATGAAGCACTGCCTACTTCACCATAGGGGTAATTGCTGCGTTTACCATTTACATAACCATCGGTAGGATAAATATGAAAGAGATCAGTGTACATGGGCATTTGGTCGTTAAACCAGCTTGCAGGCCATGAATGTTCCCGGTTGAAACAATCGCCTTCCGAATTGTAGTTTCCACACTCATCTTCATTGAAATAGTAAATATAAGGAGGATTTCCGCCCGGGACATCTGAATACATATCCCAAACCGTGTTATTAGGTTTTTTATCGGTGGTTTGGAAATGCAATAAAATAGAACCATAGCTTACGGAGGTGTGATCATCGATAATATCGTGCAGCTTGGCTTGTAGGGCAATGCCTGTAAGATTTTCTGTACCATCGTAATATCCCACCGGAGGTTGAGATTTCAGCAAATTGGCCGATAGAATGTTTACTACAATGAGCAAAACAACCTTCAGGTAGCGGTATGTTCTTGAAAATTGCGAACTTAAAACTTTCAACATCTCAACTTTAAAATATGGAGGTTTTTGCAAAGATATGCCAGATTTCAGGATTCAAATCTTTTTTATTTAACACAGCTGGTGAAAATAATTTTGGAAACAAATAAGCCATATTAATACTTTACATGTTCCATTTTCCTATAGAAAGTCTGTCAATCAGGTTCCGCAACAGAAAAGGGGAAAAGCCAAAAAGTTTAAGGAATATGAACCGGGCTATCTTCATAGGGATTTAATCTACTAGCTTACATTTGCTTTATAGAAGACTTGGCGGAGTGAGAAAAGAACTGAGCTTAAAAACCCCTTTACAGGCTGTCGAAAAACCTGTGGTGAGCAAAGCCGAACCATGGTGTGGTGAGCAAAGCCGAACCATGGTTTATGCTGAAACCTGAAATTTTTAAGCAAAATCCTTGCATATTTAAAAACAAAATTTTATACTTGCAATCAAATAAAAGTCTAAACAACCTTGTGAAACTTGACAAGGGATATTCAACTGGAAAACTACACATAACACACTAAACAAATCCATACCTAATAAGAGGTATAATCTTTTTTTGCTTTTTTATTTATTTGAGAGCCAAATATAATCATTCCTTATTGTTAAAATTTTTATAATTTTGCCGCATGTTCTTTACATGAAGTGGCTTATCGAGAAAGGTGGAGGGAATGGCCCTGTGAAACCTTGGCAACCTGCTCTCGTGGTAAGGTGCCAACTCCTGCCCTAAAACTGGGAAAGATAAGCTCAATAAAGTATTGAGTAATTCTGTACGACTCAAAACTCCCTGTTGGGCCTTTACCCGGCAGGGAGCTTTTTTATGCGCGTTTTCAGACCCTCCTTTGCCCTGTTACATGGCCTTTTCGTCAGAGAACGTTTTTGTATTTTTTCTATCAACAAATTGAAAAGATAGCATCTACAATACATCATTAATCTTCGAATCGAAACCAATGGGAAAAACAATCTATGATATCATTCAGCAGAGAGTGTTAGTGCTGGACGGAGCCATGGGAACCATGATACAGAAGTATCATTTAAAAGAGGAGGATTTTAGGGGAGAACTTCTGAAAGCTCACTCTTGCGAGCTGAAAGGAGACAACGATATTTTATGCCTCACTCAGCCTGAACTGATCAAGGAAATACATAGGCAATATCTGGAAGCAGGTGCCGATATCATCGAAACCAACACTTTCAATGCCAATGCCATTTCTCAAGCCGATTATAAGCTTGAGCATCTTGTTTACCAGATGAATTATGAGGCAGCCCGGCTGGCTGTTGAGCTGGTTAGACAATATTCTACTGCAACAAAACCACGATTCGTTGCCGGATCAATCGGACCAACCAATAAAACTCTTTCACTTTCGCCCGATGTAAATAACCCAGGTTACCGAGACGTAAGTTTTAAGCAGATGGAAGAAGCCTATATTACTCAGGTTGAGGCTTTGCTCGATGGTGGTGTAGATATGCTGTTGATCGAAACCATTTTCGATACTTTAAATGCCAAAGCGGCTTTGATGGCTTGTGAAAGGGTTCTTCGGGCCAAAGGGAAAGACATCATCATTACTGCGGGTGGGCAAAAACGTAAATTCCCCATCATGGTTTCGGGGACGATTAGCGATGCCAGTGGTCGTACCCTCTCTGGCCAAACACCCGAAGCATTTCTTATTTCTTTATCTCATGCCGAACTATTGAGTATAGGTTTCAATTGTTCGATGGGAGCCTCGCAACTCAGGCCATTTATAGAGGAAATTGCTTCGAAAGCACCTTTTTACATCAGTGTTTATCCCAATGCAGGCCTGCCCAATCAATTTGGCGAATATGAGCAATCGCCCATTGAAATGGCTCATGATCTCGAACCTCTTCTCATTGCTTCGAAAGTGAATATCATTGGTGGATGTTGCGGCACGACTCCTGATCATATCCGAAATCTCGCGGAAATGGTAAGTCGTTCCCAGCCGCATCTTCCGGCTCCTCGTCCTGAGGCGCTTACACTCAGCGGCCTAGACCCTTTGGTACAGTTTCCGGGAAGCAACTTCATCAATATTGGAGAACGAACCAATGTAAGCGGTTCCAAAAAATTTGCTCGCCTTATTCGAGAAGATAAATTTGAAGAAGCTCTTCAAGTGGCTCGTCAGCAAGTCGAAAACGGAGCTCAAATTCTCGATATCAATATGGACGACGCCCTTCTGGATTCTGAAAGCTGCATGAAAAAATTTCTTCAGCATCTCATGTCCGACCCCGAAATTGCAAGAATTCCTTTAATGATAGATTCTTCAAAATGGAGTGTTATCGAGGCGGGCTTGCAATGTACTCAAGGGAAATGTATTGTCAATTCCATCAGTCTTAAAGAGGGAGAAGAAATCTTCCTGCATCATGCACAGACTATTCTGGATTATGGTGCAGCAGTTGTAGTTATGGCTTTCGATGAAAATGGGCAAGCCGATACTTTCGAAAGAAGAATCTCCATCTGCCAGAGAGCATATCATCTATTAACCCAGCAAGTGGGTTTTCATGCAAGCGATATTATATTCGATGCCAATGTATTGGCTATTGCCACGGGCATGAGCGAACATAATAATTATGCTGTGGATTTTATCAGAGCCGTGAAATGGATTAAAGAAAATTTGCCTGGGGCGAGAACTAGTGGAGGAATTAGCAATCTTTCGTTTAGTTTTCGTGGAAACGACAGTGTACGTGAAGCCATGCATTCTGTTTTTCTTTATCATGCCATACAGGCCGGACTCGATATGGGTATAGTGAATGCCGGGGCTTTGCCCGTGTATGAAGAAATTCCCGAACCCTTGCTTACACTGGTAGAAGATGTAATCTTAAACCGCCGAAAAGATGCCACGAATCGTTTGGTGATGTATGCGAGCCAGCATAGCGAAAAAGCCGAAAACGAAGGCCTCATAACCCATAACTGGAGAAATGATTCATTGGAAAAACGTCTCGAGCATGCCTTGATAAAAGGAATAAACGATTTTCTGGAAGAAGATATAAAGGAAGCTCTCGAGATTTATCCTTCTGCGCTTCAAATCATCGAAGGACCATTGATGGATGGAATGAACCATATAGGAGAGCTGTTTGGTTCGGGGAAAATGTTTCTTCCTCAGGTGATCAGGGCTGCCAGGGTGATGAAAAAAGCCGTAGATTTTCTTACGCCTTACCTCGAGAAAGAAAAAAGAGCTAACGGAATAGTACAATCCCCAGCCGGGAAGATACTCCTAGCTACCGTTAAAGGCGATGTTCATGATATTGGGAAAAATATTGTGAAAGTAGTCTTATCGTGCAATAATTATGAAGTCGTCGACTTAGGGGTAATGGTTCCTGCTAAAACTATTCTTGAAACTGCGGTTGAAGAAAAGGTAGATATTATCGGGCTCAGCGGCCTGATAACTCCTTCCCTCGAAGAGATGTGTCTTGTGGCTGAAGAAATGGAAATTAGAGGAATTACCCAACCTTTATTAATTGGAGGAGCTACTACGAGTGAATTGCATACGGCTTTGCGTATAGCCCCCAAAAGATCCTTCCCCGTCGTTTATGTGAAAGATGCCTCACTCGCCGTAAATATAGCCAATCAATTAATGAATGATTCAACACAACAAAAGTTTTGGGCCGACATCCAGTTAAAATACAGAAATCTTCGTGAAAAATACGAAGCCACAAAAAACAATTCTCCTATATACCTTCCTTTAAGTCAGGCAAGAGATAATCGCCTAAAACTGGATTGGGATCAACAATTCATTTATCAGCCTGCATTTATAGGTATAAAGTATTTTCGCGACTATGATCTTAAAGAAATTTCTTCCTTTATTGATTGGACCTTCTTTTTCCATGCTTGGCGTATCAACGGAAAATATCCTTACATTTTCGATGATGCGGTAAAAGGAGAAGAAGCTAAAAAATTATTCGCCGACGCAAAGGAAATGCTTCAAGAGATTATTCAGAATAAATGGCTTCAGGCTAATGCAGCTTTTTTTATATTACCAGCAAACAGTGTGGGCGATAGTATAGAAGTTTATCAGCCCGACGGCAAGGCATGGAAAATATTGCATTTTCTGAGAAATCAAGAGAAAAAACCCTTTGGGATCCCCAATTTATGTTTGTCTGATTTTATAGCACCTAAAGAAAGCCAATGCACGGATTACATCGGCGCATTTGCCGTGACCGCCGGCTTAGGTATAGAAGATCAACTCGACAAATTCGAAGAAAATCATGATGATTACAGTAGTATAATGCTTAAAATTTTGGCCGACCGTTTGGCTGAAGCTTTTGCCGAATTACTTCATAAAAGAATAAGGACTGAGTTTTGGGCGTATGCTCCGGATGAAAATCTATCGATAGAAGACATCTTGAAAGAAAAATATCAGGGCATTAGGCCAGCGCCGGGCTATCCTGCCTGTCCCGATCATTCCGAGAAAGTCACTTTATTCGAAATGCTCGATGCCGAAAAACAAATAGGTATAAGCCTTACTACGAATTATGCCATGTACCCAGCGGCTTCGGTTTGTGGTTACTATTTTTCGCATCCACAGTCACAATATTTTAATGTTGGAAAAATAAATGTTGATCAGGTACAAGACTATGCCTTGCGAAAACAAATAAGTATTCGTGAAGTGGAAAAATTACTGAGAACCCATTTGAATGATGAAACCTCAAATTGATTTTTAACCATGCATGTTGCTGAAATCCTCTCGAAAAGCAGTAAAACACTTTTTTCATTCGAAATTCTTCCTCCTTTAAAAGGAGGTTCATTCAATGATATTTATAAAAGCATAGAACCTTTGCTTGAATTTAAACCCGCCTATATTAATGTAACCTATCATCAGGAAGAAGTGGTTTATAAAGACAGAGGCAACGGTTTGTTAGAAAAAAAGGTAGTACGAAAGCGGCCCGGGACGGTTGGAATTGCTGCTGCCTTGCAATATATTTGTAATATTCAGGTAGTTCCTCATATGATTTGTGGTGGCTTTACACGTGAAGAAACCGAAAATGCCCTCATCGACCTCAACTTTCTTGGTATTAACAATGTATTAGTGGTAAGAGGCGATCCAGATCGTAGCCAAAAAACTTTTATCCCTGAACCCGATGGTCATATTCATTCCCTCGATTTAGTAAAACAAATCGTTGACTTAAATCATGGAAAATATCTCGAAGAAGATCTGCAAAACACTACTCCAACGAATTTTTGTATTGGTGTGGCTGGTTATCCCGAGAAACATCCCGAGGCTCCTAATAAGGCTTCCGATCTGAGATATTTAAAAATGAAAATAGAAGCAGGGGCAAGCTATATTGTTACACAAATGTTTTTCGACAATCGGAAATATTTCGAATTTGTCAACGATTGCCATGAAATGGGTATAAATGTTCCCATCATTCCTGGGTTGAAACCTGTGGCCACTTGTCAGCATCTTTATTTATTGCCCAAAACCTTTGGCATCGATCTACCCGACGACTTGGCCAAGGAATTAGAAAAGTGCAAAACGAATCAAGAGGCTCGGAATTTGGGAATAGAATGGACGATACAACAAACTAAGGAGTTAATAGCAGCTCATGTTCCGGCCGTGCATTTTTATACTATGGGCCGCTCAGACAATATTTATCAAATAGCCAAGGCTTGTTTCTAAAAACGGCTTCATGTCCTAATATGGCGAGTCGACTGAAAATTTAATGGTTGAGGTACTGAAAAGTAGTAGAATTATTTATTCATCTAAAAGCGTTAGAAATTATTGAATCAAAAGAATTGTGGAAAAAGAGTAATTTCGCACCAAAGCTGGTTGGCATGCGATTCATTAGGATTATTGAAGACATGGGACATTATGTACACTTGATGAAGAGGGTTCTTACCAAACCCGATAAATCATTGGTACTGAGACGTCAGTTTTTTATCAATGTTCAATCATTAGGATTCGATTCCATTGGCATAGTAGCGGTCATTAGCCTATTCATAGGAGCAGTAGCCACTATTCAGGTAGCTTATAATATTGATAATCCTTTACTTCCCTTATCTTTGATTGGTTTCACGGCTCGACAAATCATTATTTTAGAGTTTGCTCCCACTGTAGTTAGTCTTATCCTTGCGGGGAAAATAGGTTCACGAATCGCTTCCGAGATTGGTACTATGCGAGTTACACAACAGATCGATGCACTCGATGTAATGGGCATCAACTCGGCTAATTATTTGATTTTACCTAAGATACTTGCAAGTGTATTTTTCAATCCTATCCTCATTGTCATGAGTATAGCCATTGGTCTGGTGGGGGGCTGGATTGTATCTCTTACTTCTTCCTTGCTCACTCCTTACGATTACGTTGAAGGAATACGTCTTTTCTTCGATGGTTTTACCGTTTTTTATGCCCTGATTAAAACAGTAGTATTTGCCTTTATCATTGCGAGTGTTTCGGGTTTTCACGGTTATAGAATAACAGGAGGGGCACTTGAAGTAGGGCAGGCAAGTACGAGAGCAGTGGTAGATTCGAGCATAGCCATTATTATTTCAAATTTGATTCTTACCCAACTTCTACTTACATGATCACGGTTTCGCATATTTCGAAGTCATTTGGCAACGCAAAGGTTTTGGATGATATTTCAGTCCAATTCGAAACTGGGCGGGTTCATCAAATTATCGGCCAGAGTGGATCAGGCAAGACAGTTTTGATGAAATGCCTGGTGGGCTTACTCGAAGTCGATGAAGGAGAGGTGCTTTATGATGGAAGAAATTTTTCGAATATGACTATAGATCAGAGAAAAGAGATCAGGAAGGAAATGGGGATGTTGTTTCAGGGCGGAGCCTTGTTCGATTCGATGAATGTGGCCGAAAACGTGGCCTTCCCATTGCTGATGCATTCCAATATGACGGTTGCTGAGATGAAAAAAAGAGTGGATTTTTGTCTGGAACGAGTCAATCTTGCTCATACAAATAAATTAATGCCTTCTGAGCTGAGTGGAGGAATGACCAAGAGAGTTGCCATTGCCCGCGCTATAGCCCTTAACCCTCATTATCTTTTTTGCGATGAACCCAACTCGGGACTCGACCCCCAAACCGCTAACATGATCGACAATCTGATAGCTGAGCTTACACATGAATACAACATGATTACTATCGTCAATACTCATGATATGAATTCGGTACTCGAGATTGGCGAAGAGGTTAATTTTATCTGTAATAATAAATTGTGGTGGAAAGGAGATAAAAACTCTATTCTGAACTCGAATAATGCAGAACTCAATCAATTTGTTTTCGCCACTGGATTAATGCGACGACTAAAACCCTGTCAATAAACTTACAATGAACTATTTCGATATCATAGTCGGCCTGATTTTGATATTTTTCGCTATTCGGGGATTCTTTAAGGGATTTTTAATAGGTGTGGCCTCATTTGCAGGACTGCTTGCTGGTTTATATGTAGCTATACATTTCTCTAATTACATGGGCAATATTCTTTCCCATGGGTTGAAGCTCTCTGAGCAGACAATCAGTATATTGTCATTTCTGATCACCTTTGCATTGGTTATTTTTCTGGTTCATATACTGGCAAAATTTCTCGAAAAAGTGATTTCAACAGTTGGTTTGAGCTTCTTGAATAAACTGGGAGGTTTAGCATTGGGCTTAGGTAAAGGCTTACTTTTTGTGAGTGTTTTTTTCTATTTATTTATTTTGCTGGGCGGGCTTAAAATTATCGACTACGAAGTAAAAGAAAAGAGTTTTTTCTTTAAGCCTGTTTCTAAACTGACAGATTTAATTGCTGGAGAAGTTAAGGATCAGTTAGAGGGAGGTAAAAAACCTCAATACACACCAGAAAATGAGGGTAACGTCATCAAGATAAAATGGTCGACATCGAGTATATTACAAATATCTACGTTGTATGAGTTCCATTAATTTGTTGACGCCCGGAAGTTTTGGATTCCAGCGGAAGCGAACCTGATACGAATTGAATATTTCGAGCGCACTATCGAGATTTCCAGCCTGATTCAATGCCTGAATGGCTTGATTATATTCCTGCAAACTCCCTCCGAAAAGTTCGTTGACGAATAAGAATTTCTCATTAATACCGATAGCAGCTCGCAAATCGGCTAATGGTCGGTTTGTTAAATTCTCGACTATGCTTTTGTCGTCGTTATGCACGGCAAGCTTGTCGATCAATGTTGGTTTTTCTTCTGCCAGTTTATCGGCTATAGTGGGCGTTTCTTCACTAAAAAGATCAGGAGTAAAAGGAATGTTTTTTGGTTTGGGAGATTGCTTTTTTAAAGGTTCGATAGGTTTGTCGTACAATTCGGGTTTTGCAGTGAGAGGAGGTGTAAGAGGAGGAGGATTAGTAGTTTCAGTAGCTAAGGATTTTTCATTTTCGACAGCTTGGGTTTCTTCTATTTTTTGGAACTGAAGATGTATGGAAGTCGGTTCTTTCGATTGACTAAGAATAGTTTGACTTTGAGGTAATTTTCCCGAATTGAGGTTATCGAGTAACCTTAGCTTTTCATAAAGCCGACGTATATTGTCCAAGCAGATATCGAGCTCTATTTGGGGGATTTTTATATCTTCCGTTTTGAATGAATGCAGTTGTTCTTTAAGCACTTCTACCATATCGAATATCTCATCGATAATGAAATCCTTTTCAGCTTTGTTCATATTCATGAAAGGTGAAATAAATTTGTAGGTAAAATTACACGAAAAATCAAGAAATTTTATTTTTATTTGAAATGTTTTTAGAATTACCGCTTGTTAAGGAGCAACCTTCGGGCTGGATAGAAGTAATAACAGGTTCTATGTTTTCAGGGAAGACCGAAGAGTTGATACGTCGCTTAAGGCGAGCACATTTTGCCCAACAAAGGGTCGAAATATATAAACCAGCTATTGATACTCGTTATCATAAGCAGGATGTTGTATCACACGATGCCAATGTCATTCCATCCACACCGGTTGTTTCTTCACAACAAATTTTGCTCTATGTTGGCGATGTGGAAGTAATTGGTATAGACGAAGCCCAATTTTTCGATATGGAAATAGTTAACGTATGCCAACAGCTTGCCGACCAAGGCAAAAGGATAATTGTGGCAGGTTTAGACATGGACTATAGGGGTCAACCATTTGGTCCAATGCCTGCTTTAATGGCCTGCGCCGAATTTGTGACCAAGGTGCATGCCATTTGTATGGATTGTGGAAATTTGGCCCATTATTCCTTTAGAACCGTTCCTAACGATAAACTCGTCTTATTAGGTGAAACCGAAAGCTATACTCCCTTGTGCCGCAATTGTTTCAATCGTAGAATGAAAACTCAAATCTAATGATTCTTAACCATTCAAAACGCCCTGGCAATTTTTATTACTTTTGCCATCTCTTTGTTGGATAAAAAATAAACACAAAATGAGAAAAACATTTCCGTTAATAATCCTACTGATGAGTATTGCAATAGGTTCCATTATGGCTCAGTCCAAAGAAAAGGTCACTTATTTCATTATTAAAACCGATTATGGCCAGATGAAAGGGTTTTTATATAATGAAACTCCCAAACACCGAGATAATTTTGTAAAATTAGTGAAACAAGGTTGGTACAATGGATCGCCTTTTCATAGAGTCATCAAGAATTTTATGATACAAGGAGGTCAGAACGCCGATGGAAGAGTTGACCCTGGTTACAGGATTCCAGCCGAAATCAACTCTAAATTTATTCATAAAAAAGGTGCAATAGCAGCCGCTCGCATGGGCGATCAGGTAAATCCAGCCAAAGAATCATCGGGTTCTCAGTTTTATATTGTGCAAGGTACATCCATGGATGAAAAAACCATTCAGGCGTATGCAGCTCGCAGTGGAATGAAATATACTCCACAACAAGTCGATATTTATAAAACCTTAGGCGGTACGCCACATTTAGACGGAGCTTACACCGTATTTGGCGAAATTACCGAAGGTCTCGACGTTATCGATAAAATTGCCAGTGTAAAAACACTTCCTGGCGATAAACCTGCTAAAGAGGTGAAGATGACTATTCAAATCGTGGAATAAGCTTCCAATATATATGGAAGTTACAATTTTTATAAACGGTATAAATTCATAATTTTCCCCATGAAAGAACTTATTCAGAAATATATGGAGGAAGTTGAAATGGCCTCAGCCAATTCTGCAGAGGAAGTGGAAAAGTTTCGCATCAAATACTTGGGGAAAAAGGGAATATTGAATGAGTTGTTCGCCGAATTTAGAAATATTCCTGCAGCCGAAAAACGTGAAACAGGCTTGTTGCTGAATCAATTAAAGGAAAAAATTCAGCATAAGCTGGAACAAATGCGTTTGTCCATAGAATCAAGTCAGTCTTATAGCAAGCTGGATGATCTTACCCTTTCTGTCAATTTTTATCCAATGGGAAGTCGTCATCCATTATCTGTTGTCGAAAAACGAATTACTGATATTTTTTCTCATATAGGGTTTACCATTGCCCAAGGCCCTGAAATAGAAGACGATTGGCATAATTTTTCAGCTCTTAATTTTACACCCGACCATCCAGCACGCGATATGCAAGACACTTTCTTTATCGAAAAAAGAACCGATGGTAATGATATACTGCTTAGAACCCACACCTCATCTGTACAGGTCAGAATCATGGAGAAAACACAACCTCCTATTCGAATGATTTTTCCTGGCCGAGTTTTTCGGAATGAGGCCATTTCGGCACGAGCTCATTGTATATTTCATCAAGTAGAAGGATTGTTTGTTGATTCGAATGTGTCTTTCGTCGATCTCAAACAAACCCTTTTTTATTTTGCGCGTGAATTGTATGGTGAATCAACACGCATCAGGTTTCGTCCTTCCTATTTCCCCTTTACAGAACCTTCGGCCGAAATGGATATTAGCTGCCCTCTTTGCAAAGGCGAGGGATGCAATATATGTAAACATACTGGCTGGATTGAAATTTTGGGCTGCGGTATGGTCGATCCTGCAGTTCTCGAAAACTGTGGAATTAATAGCGAAACTTATACAGGATTTGCTTTTGGCCTTGGCATCGAGCGCATTGCCATGGGTCTATATCAAATTAAGGATTTGCGCCTTTTCTTCGAAAACGATATGCGTTTTTTACAGCAATTCGAAGCAACTTTTTAATAAATTATTCGGCTTCTCAGTCTTTTTTATTGAATCATTTCGCTATATAATAGTTGAGGCAAGGGCGGACGCCAGATCATCAAAAGAATGGTTAACATCAACAAAATGCTCAACCGTATCAAATCTTGGAGTTCGAGGGTTATAACGTGTTTTTGTTTTTTTACATCAACAAAGTGAATAACAATTAAACTGAGGATGATGAATCCCGAAATTCCTAAAAACAGTATATCACTCTGCATGTAAAGGATTCTGGATGCAAGTCCGAGAACGGCCATAGCCTGAGCCAACCCCGTAAACTTCTGGTAAAGCAAAAGGTTTTTATCTTCAGAAGGTCTGAATCCTCTCAAAAAATAAACGATGGCCAAAATAAGCGAAATCCCTAAAATTGAAGTTCCTGCCCATAATTTCCCAATATAATAAGGATATAAGGAAGCTATCCATAAAATATACAATATAATCTCATAAACGAAAACTCTTTTATGCAACCTGAGTCCAGTTGCCTCAAGTCGGTGATTAGATTCTTTCATAAGTAAAATTTTAGGTGGCGAAATTACAAATTCATATTAAGCTATCAATTATCAGCCAAAACAATACATTTTCATATCAGAAGTCTTGGTTGGCTATCGAAGATTTTAAAGATAAACAAAACCCTGATCTCAGTTATATGGCATGTATTGAAATATTTTTGAATGTCGAATAATTAAAAGTAAACATTAGTAACCGACAAAACATTTTGATATAAACAGGAAGGTCGGCCGAAGCTGACCAACCTGTATATTTGCTGTCTAAACTACCAATTTATACAGCATGAGCAAAAATACGAATAAAAATTTATTCG